>ERZ761602.672-NODE-672-length-70392-cov-376.396249_pt1 | contig 70392 bp, 65 predicted proteins | sample MGYA00512165_ERZ761602 | MGnify/ENA primary metagenome ERZ761602 (study PRJEB28899, sample SAMN02445085) | bioreactor sludge metagenome | biome: EBPR sludge; isolation source: Thorneside wastewater treatment plant | place: Australia: Brisbane, Thorneside...
GGATGCCTGTCGACCACTACGAGAATTTTCCCGTCGCCTCGCTGCTGCTGCCGCGACGGCTGCGGCAGCCGATCGAGGCGATCTATCGCTTCGCCCGTGCCGCCGACGACATCGCCGATGAAGGCGATGCACCGGCTGCGGCTCGCCTGCGGGCCCTCGCCGAATACCGCGACGAGCTGGACCGGATCGAGCGCGGCGTACCGCCGGCGATGCCGGAGCTTCGTGCGCTGGCATCGGTCGTCGACGAGTGGCGGTTGCCGCTGCCGTTGCTGCGCGACCTGCTCGACGCCTTTGCCCAGGACGTGGTCAAGAAGCGCTACGCGGACTACCCGGAGCTGCTCGACTACTGCCGGCGTTCGGCCAACCCGGTCGGGCGGCTGCTGCTGCACCTGGTCGGCCGCGCCAGCGGCGAGAACCTGCGGCGGTCGGACTGCATCTGCAGCGGGCTGCAACTCGTCAATTTCTGGCAGGACGTCGCGCTCGACTGGCAGAAGGGACGCGTTTACCTGCCACAGAGTGACCTCGCCCGCTTCGCCATCGCCGAGGAACAGATCGCCGCAGCGCGCTGGAACGAACAATGGGCGGCGCTGCTTGAATTCCAGGTCGGCCGCACGCAACAACTGCTGCTCGAAGGGGCGCCGCTGGTACACCAACTCCCGGGACGCATGGGCTGGGAGATCCGGCTGACGGTCCAGGGAGGGCTGCGAATCCTCGAGCGGATCCGCCGCGTTCGCGGCAACGTCTTTGCCCAGCGACCGCTTCTCGCAGCCGGCGACTGGCTGCGGATCGGCGGCCGGGCGGTGCTGATGTAGCGCGCGCGGCAGGCGAGTCACCGCCCGCCGCGCTGTGCCGCGGTGCCGCGCTCAGTACTTGATCGAACAGCCGTAGGGTGTCGTCGCCGGCAACGACACTGGCTTGCCGCCGACGGCTTCGGCAATCGCGGCCCGCATGTGGTTGCGCGCGCCGGCGATGTCGGCGGGATCGGTCGAGCGCCGGTCGTCGATGGCGCCGTTATAGACGATCTGGCCAGCCGGGTTGATCAGGTACATGTGCGGCGTCGTCCTGGCCGAATAGGCGCGGCCGACGGTACCGGCTTCGTCGAGCGCAGCGTAGGTCGGACTGGCCTTCATCGCCTGCAGCCAGTCGCTCATCTGTCTTGCCGACTTGTGGTCCGGATGGCCGGGTCTGGTCGAGTTGATCTGCAGCCAGAGCACCCGCGCTTCCGCTGCCGCACGCTGCGTGGCCTGCATGTTGCCGGCGCCGTAGTGTTTCTGGACGAAGGGGCAATCGGGATTGGTCCACTCGAGCGCCACCCACTTGCCCTTGAGGTCGGCCAGCGAGACCGGCCTGCCGTCGAGCGTAGCAAGCGTGAAGTCCGGCGCCGGGTTACCCGGCGCGACAGCCGCCGCCGGGCCGCTGCCGAGGATCAGGACGGCAACGAGCAGAGCGGCCGCGGTCGGGCAGCGGTCACGCCGACGGCGGCTGCCGTTCTTCGCTGCGGCGGTGCCCGCCGCTGCCGTCGGCGTCGACGCCGGGGAGGCCGGGTTCCTGGCGAGGTTCATCGATCAGTTCCTTTCATTGGCTGGTGAGGAAACGGGACGCCTGTCGCCGGGCGTTGCCGGCAAACGGGCGAGCGCCGCCGCGAGCGCGTCGTGCGTCAACAGCTCGGGTAGCAGGATCGGCTCGCCGCGCGGTGGATAGAGGGCATAGACGGGCACGCCGCTGCGGCCGAGGGTCGTCAGAGCGCGCGTGATCTCCGGGTCGTGCCGTGTCCAGTCGGCACGCAGCAGGTGGACGTCGGCACGGGCGAAGTCGGCCAGGACGGCTTCGCGCGAGAGAACGAGGCGCTTGTTGAGCTGACAGGTGACGCACCAGGCAGCGGTGAAGTCGACGAAGACGCCCGCGTGTGCCGTGCGGGCGGCGGCCAGCGCCGGCACCGACCACGGCTCCCAGTGGTCGGCTGGCTGGCGATTCGCGGCGGCTGCGCCGGCAGCGGAGCCGGCAGAAGGTTGGGCCGACGGCATCGTGAGCACCGTCGCGAGTGCGCCGAGCAGCGCCGCAGCGGCGACAGCAACCCGCCAGCGTCGCCGCTCGAGGCGCAGGGCCCAGGCCAGCAGCGCGAGCAGCAGCAAGCCGCCGCCAAGGTGGGGAATTGCCGCCGCTCCGAGCTGCTCGACGAGCACCCAGGCGAGCCAGACGACGGTGGCGTAGAGCGGGAGGGCGAGCAGTTCCTCGATCCGCAGCATCCAGGCACCTGCTCGCGGCAGCCGGTGCAGCCCGCGCGGCATCATCGCCAGCAGTCCGTAGGGCGCCGCCATGCCGAGCGCGAGGGCGAGAAAGACGAGCAGCGTCAACACCGCCGGCATGGTGAAGGCGGCGCCGAGAGCGGCGCCCATGAACGGGGCCGTGCACGGCGAAGCAACGAGGACGGCGAGGGCGCCGCCAGCGAAGGCATCGACCGCCGGGTGCCGCTGCCGCCAGGCGCCCGGGACGTCCTGCGCCAGCGTCGCCATCGGCAGGGCGCCGGAGAGAGACAGGCCAAGCGCGAAGAAGAGCAGCGCCATGGTGCCGACGAAAGCCGGCGACTGCAGCTGGAATCCCCAGCCGAGGTAGGCACCACCTGCCTTTACGGCGAGCAGCAGCGCCGCCAGCGAGAGAAAGGTGACGACGACGCCGGCGGTGTAGAGGAGCGCGTGCCGGCGGCGCTGCCGGCGGCCGGCGGCATCGTCGCCGGCCTGACGCAGCAGGGCCAGAAGCTTGATCGAGAGGACCGGAAAGACGCAGGGCATCAGGTTCAGCAGCAGTCCGCCGGCGAACGCCAGTGCGACGGCGGCGATGAAGGGCAGCGGCGAGCCCGCCGCGACCGTGGCGGTCGCTGCCGACCCGGTCGCGCCGCTGGCGAGCGCGGCTGACGGCGGCAGCGGCGCAGCGCCGACGCCCTCGATCGGCACGTCGACGGCGAAGGCCAGCGGCGGCGCGGCAGCACCTGCAGCCGACCCGGCAACCAGCACGCCGGTGAGCGAGGTCCATTCGCCGATCGGCACTTCGGCAGGCCTGAGGGTCAGCCGGTAGCCTTCCGGGATGCGCGCGAAAGCCTGTCCGGCGGCGGCCTGCAGCAGCCCTTCGGCGTCGGGAAAGAAGCTCAGTGAAGCGAGTAACGGCGCGCTCTGCGCAGCGACGATGCGCACGCTCACCTGGCCGTCCTCGCGGCGCGCCGACACCGACCATCCGGGCGGCGGCGACGGCGCCGGCCAGGCCGCGCGCGCTGCAGCGAAAAGCGCGGCCTGCCCCGCCTGCCCCGCCTGCCCCGCCTGCCCCGCCTGCCCCGCCTGCCCCGCTGCCCGCTCGACGGACGCCACCACCGGCAGGTCGAGTGTGAAGGTGGCCGATTCCGGGATGCAATCGTCGCGGCACACCAGCCAGCGCGCGGCGAGCCGCAGCGGCAGCCGCGGCGCCGCGTAGTCGGCCGGGACGTCGATCGGCACCGCCAGCAGCACCTCGTCCTCGTAGCCGAAATTTGCCAGCGGTCCGACGGCGATTCGTCGTGGCGCCGGCCAGACGATGCCGCCGGCCTGGACCCCTGCCGGCAACTGCCAGTCGAGGCTCGGCGGGTAGCCCGAGTCGCCGGGGTTTCGCCAATAGACGTGCCAGTGCGGCAGCAGCCGCAGATGCAGGCCAACCCAGTTGCTTGCCCCGCGGACGACCGCCCCGTGCTCGGCGACGAGCGTCGCCTCGACACGCGGCGTCGTCACCCGATCCTGCGCGCCGGAAGCAGCCGGCGCCAACGCCGCGAGGGCAAGCCACAGGCCGGCGATCAGCCAGCCAGAGCCTGGCTCCTGCCCACCGCCGCTGCCCGGGTCGCGCACTGCCGGCAGGCGTGTCGCGATGACCAGCCAGCGCAGAGCGCGCAGCAGCAGCGCCAGCAGTGGCGGTCGCAGGCTCGGCGGGCAGAACAGCGGGCCAAGGCGCAACAGGTCACGGCGGCCTCTCGCAGCCGAGTTCCTGGGCCCGACCTCCTGGCAGTTGAGCATCAACGCCTCCATCCGACGATTCCGGCTCGTCGCCGCCACTCTTACAAACGGCCCATGATTGCGGCAATATGCCATGATTCATGCACCCTTTCACACCGGAGGTCGCGATGCCCGCTGCTCGACTGTCATCGTCTGCTGCCGCGCGCCGCGTTCGCTGACCGGCGATCCACATGGCCGATCGTCTCGCCGTCAAGGCCGTTGCCAGGCTGCCGGTTCTCAGCTACCCGCAGGTGCGGGACGGATTGCGCACCGGCGACCTCATCTTCTGCTCGGGGACCTACGCTTTCTCGAGGATCATCCAGTGGTTCACCAGGTCGGTCTGGAGCCATGTCGGCATCGTCTATCGTGACGACAACCTGCAGCGGATCTTCGTGCTCGAGAGCGAGACCGCCATCGGCGTGCGGCTGGTGCCGCTGTCGAAGTATCTGCGCGATTACCACGGCAGGGACAAGCCCTACCGCGGACGCATCGTCATCGGCCGCATCACGCCGCTGCCGGACCCGGAATCGCTGAAGCAGGCGATCAGCTTCAGCATGGACGAGCTCACCCGGCCGTACGACAACTGGGAGATCTGCCGCATCGCCATCCGCATCCTGTTCAGGCGCGGGCGCAAGGTCCGCGACCGCAAGTACATCTGCTCCGAGTTGGTCTACGAGGCTTTTCGCAAGGCGGGAATCGAGTTCAGTTTTCGCCACCGGTCGATCAGCCCGGACGACATCTGGAAGGATGCGCAACTGGAAATGCAGTTTCGCATCCTCTGAGGGCGGCCGCGGCGGCTGCCGGCGCGGGCGACGCTGCACGGCGCGGCGCCTCAGGCGGCCGGCCCGGCAACCGCCTGCAGGACCCGCAGCGGGCCGGCCTCGCGGATCAGTTCGAGCTGCGCGCGATCGCTGACGAACAGCGACCCGGCGAATGCCAGCGCATTGATCGAGATCCCCTGCCAGCACTCGGCGACGCGCGGCACGACGAGCATCCAGTCGCCGGCGACGAGCAGATTGTAGGGGGCCGACTGCACCTCGCCGCCGCCCTGCGGCTGCCCGCCGATGCCGAGGTCGGCGAGCAGCCGGCGGTACAGCGCAAGCGCCTCGCACGCCACTGCGGGCGAGCGCCCGGCAACCGCCGGCGGCAGCCGCCCAAAGGCATGCGCAAAAGGCAGCCGGGGGCAGCGCGGCCCGCCGCCGGTGAGCAGCGGCGCCATCGGCAGCCCGACGTCGGTGCCGTCGAAAGGCAGCGGTACGAGCTGCAGGTGCTTGTGCGGCTGGCTGGCGCCGGCGATGCGGCCGCCGTTGTAGAAGCCGAGCGCCGGGTACTCCGCCAGGCAGGCGTAGAGCGCACGGAAGTCCGCCGCGCCGAGCAGGGTCTGCTGCTCTTCGAAGTCGCGGGTGACGATGAGCAGGTGCGCTTCGAGGACGTTGAACTTGTTGAGTACCGCCAGGTGGCTGCGCGAGATCGCGCCGACGGTCAGTTCAGGTTCGGGCGGCAGGAAGGGATTCACCGGCCGCCTTACGTCGCTGCCACCAGCGCTGCTGGCCGCCACCTTGCGGCGCAAGCTCGAGACGACGCGCACCAGGAAACGCACGCCGCCATCCTGCACGACCTCCTGCGCGGTGTCGATGTGCCGCAGCGCGCCGCAGGCAATGGCGACCCGTGTCTGCTCGGCAAGCCGGGCCGCCAGGCTGCCCGGTGGCAGCACGGGGTCGGCAGCGCCGTTGTCGTCGCCAGCGACGCTGGCGGCCTGCGGCGGCGGACAGGGAGAGTGGGTCATCTGCGCTTGGCTTCTCGGTATTCCCGGCAGCGGCGTCAGCGACCGTCTGCAGCGGTGGAGGAAACAGCGTCAGCATAGCCGCTCCTGATCGTTCTTGCTGCTCGCGAAGCGGCAACGGCGCCGACGTCGCGGACGGCCGGCCCCGTTCGCGATCGGATCGTCGACGCGGCCTGCAGTTCGCGCCGCTGCGTCTCTCCCTGCCGCCCGGGCTCGCCGACCCGGGCAGTGGCGCGGCCTCACCGGCCGACGCCGGGCGTGCCCGTCGTCGCATAGAATGTCGGGGTGACTTCTCCCGGCCGCCCGCTCACCCTCCTCGCCACGGCGCAGGCACTGCTGCTGACCAACGGCGTGACGCTGGTTGCCATCAACGCCCTCGCCGGCTACGCGCTGGCGCCGGACAAGCGGCTGGCGACGCTGCCGGTGGTCGGCTACGTTCTGGGATCGGCGGCGAGCACGCTGCCGGCGTCGTTCTTCATGCGCCGGCACGGCCGCCGCGCCGGCTTCATGCTCGGCGCCTGCTGCGGCATGCTGGGCGGCGCCGTCGGTGCGCTGGCGATCTTCCTGCAGAGCTTCTGGCTGCTTTGCTGCGCCACCTTCTGCTCGGGCATCTACCATGCCTTCGGCCAGTATTTCCGCTTCGCCGCGGCAGAACTGGTGCCGCCCGAATCGAAGAGCCGGGCAATTTCGCTGACCCTTGCCGGCGGCATCGTCGGTGGCTTCATCGGGCCGGCAGTGGGCCAGCTGACACGTGACCTGCTGGCGCCACAGTACCTCGCTTCCTACGCTTCGCTGATCGGCTTCGCCCTCGCTTCGCTGGCGATTGCTGCCAGCCTGCGCTTCCCGCCGCCGGGCGAGTCGGAGCAGCACGGCGTCAGCCGCCCGCTCGCCGAGATCGCCCGCCAGCCGGTCTTCATCGTCGCCGTTCTCGCCGCCGCCATCGGCTATGGCGTGATGAACCTGCTGATGAACGCGACGCCACTGGCAATGGATTTCTGCGGCCTCGGTTTCGGAGATACCGCACTGGTCCTGCAGTGGCACGTCATCGGCATGTTCGCGCCCAGTTTCCTCACCGGCCACCTGATTGCGCGCTTCGGGGTCGCCAACATTCTGCTCACCGGCGCCGCGTTGATGGCCGGCTGCATTCTCATCGCCCTCGCCGGGGTGACGCTGCTGCACTTCTGGTGGGCTCTGCTGCTCCTCGGCGTCGGCTGGAACTTCCTTTTCGTCGGCGGCACGACGCTGCTCACCGAGGCCTACACGCCGGCCGAGAAAGCCAGGACGCAAGGCCTCAACGACTTCCTGATGTTCTTCGTCATGGGCGTGTCCTCGTTCGGCTCCGGCCTGCTGGTGACCAGCGCCGGCTGGAGCGTCCTCAACCAGGTCGCCCTGCCCTTCGTCGCCATCACCGCGCTTGCCGGCGCGACGCTGTGGCTGCGGCAGCGGCCAAGCCGGCAAACCGGGGCGCGCGACTAGCACACCGGCGGCGCCGGGTCACCCGGGCGCGTCTGCCGGACCGCCGCCGGTCGCCTACCGGACGACCTTGCGGGCGACCATTCGCTAGCGGCCGCCCCGGCTGCCGCCCTTGTCCCAGACGTAACGGGCGCTTCGTTGCCAGCGCGTCTCCGCCTGCCGCAGCGGATTGCCGGCAGGCTCGGCGCGCGGCGGCGGCGGGCTGCGGACGGGGATTGCCGACTTGCTGGCGGGTGGCGTCTTGCTGGCGGGCATCAGGGCATCCTCCTCCGAGAGGCAGCGGGGCGCTGTGGTAGACTCTGCCGCCAATTCTAACGCTCGCGCCAACGCAAGGGGCAACGCATGTCCGGCAACACCTTCGGCACCCTCTTCGCCGTCACCTCCTTCGGCGAGTCGCATGGACCGGCGATCGGCTGCGTCGTCGACGGCTGCCCGCCGGGACTGGCGATCAGCGCCGCCGACATCCAGGCCGAACTCGACCGCCGCAAGCCCGGCACCTCGCGACACGTGACGCAGCGGCGCGAGCCGGACGAGGTCGAGATTCTCTCCGGCGTCTTTTCGGGGCGGACGACCGGCACGCCGATCGCCCTGCTGATCCGCAATCAGGACCAGCGAAGCAGGGATTACGGCAACATCGCCGACACCTTCCGCCCCGGCCATGCCGATTACGTCTATACGCAGAAATACGGCTTTCGCGACCACCGCGGCGGTGGGCGGTCGTCAGCGCGCGAGACGGCGGTGCGCGTCGCCGCCGGGGCGATCGCCCGCAAGTGGCTGGCCGAGCGCTACGGCGTGCGCATCGTCGGCTGGATGAGCCAGCTCGGCCCGATCGAGATCCCCTTCGTCAGCGCCGAAGAGATCGGCAACAATCCGTTCTTCGCGCCGAATGCGGCGATCGTCGGCGAACTCGAGGACTACATGGACCGGCTGCGCAAGTCGGGCGATTCGGTCGGCGCGAAGATTTCGGTCACCGCCAGCGGGCTGCCTCCCGGCTGGGGGGAACCGGTCTATGGGCGCCTCGACGCCGAGATCGCCTACGCGATGATGGGCATCAACGCCGTCAAGGGGGTCGAGATCGGCGCCGGCTTCGCCAGCATCAGCCAGAAGGGCAGCGAACACGGCGACGAGATGACTGCCGACGGCTTCCTCAGCAACCATGCCGGCGGCGTCCTTGGCGGCATTTCCACCGGCCAGGATCTGCTCGTCAACCTGGCGATCAAGCCGACGTCGAGCATCCGCCTGCCGCGCCGGTCGCTGACCGTCACCGGACAACCGATCGAGGTCGTCACGCACGGCCGCCACGACCCCTGTGTCGGCATCCGCGCGACGCCGATTGCCGAGGCGATGCTGGCGCTCGTGCTGATCGACCAGGCCCTGCGCCACCGCGCCCAGTGTGCCGACGTGAGCTGCTCGACACCGCGTGTTCCCGGGCGCCCGGCAGCGTGACGGGCAACCATGGCAATGGTTATAATCGCGGCGTCTGGCCGCGCAGTGGGCGGGCCGGGATCAGCAAGAGGTTAGAACGATGCAAGTTGAGCACCATGACCTTCACCTGGAGTTCCCCGAGTATCTCCATTCGATTCAGGCACTGAAAGAGGGAAGCGAGCAGTTCGGAAGACTTTACGACGAGTACCACGAGCTCACGCGTGAGGTCGAGCGCCTCGAAGAGGAAGACCTGCCGGTCGACGACTTCACGATCGAGAACATGAAGAAGCAGCGCGTCTGGCTGAAGGACCAGATGTACCGCATGCTGCGCACTTTCAGCACGCCTGGCTGACCGCCGCCCGCCAGCCCCGCATCGGGTGCATCCGGTAGAATCGCCGGATGCAGATGCTTCCCTATTGGCGCCTTTCCGGCTACTACTTCTTCTACTTCGCCTTCATCGGCGCATTCTCGCCCTATTTCGGGCTCTACCTGCAGTCACTCGGCTTTTCCGCCTGGGACATCGGTCTGCTGATGTCGCAGATGCAGTTGATGCGCCTGTTCGCGCCCTACCTCTGGGGTGCCCTCGCCGATCGCCTCGGCCGCCGGGTCGCCGTCGTCCGCCTGGCGGGCGTCCTCAGTCTGCTCGGCTGCGCGCCATTCTTCATGGTCCGCAGCTTCGAGGCCATGCTGGTGACGATGGCGCTGCTCGCATTCTTCTGGAGTGCCGCGCTGCCACTGGTCGAAGCCGTGACCTTCGACCATCTGCGCGAAGACCCGGCACGGTACAGCCGTATCCGGCTGTGGGGTTCGATCGGCTTCATCATCGCCGTCATGGGCACCGGCGCACTGCTCGACCACGTGCCGCTGCCGAACCTGCTGTGGGTGATCTTCGGCACGCTCGCCGGCATCCTGGCCTGCGCCATGACCGTTCCCGATGCTCCGGCGCATCTGCCGACAGGGGAGCAGCCGCTGCTGCGCCGGATCCTGCAGCAGACGCGCGTGCGCGCGCTGTTTGCCGCCTGCTTCGCGATGTCGGCAGCGCATGGCGCGCTGTACGTCTTCTACTCGATCCATCTCTCGGACCACCACTACAGCAAGGTCCTGGTCGGCAGCCTGTGGTCGCTTGGCGTCCTGGCCGAGATCGTGGTCTTCTTCTTCATGGTCGCCCTGCTGCGGCGATTCGGCCTGCGCCGGGTCCTGCTGCTCAGTTTTGCCGCCGCCGTGCTGCGTTTCCTGATGATCGGCCAGCTGGTTGACTGGCTGTGGCTGATGGTCGTGGCGCAACTCCTGCACGGGCTGACCTTCGGCGCCTACCACGCGGCGGCGATCGCGGCCGTCAATCGCTGGTTTCCCGGTCATTGCCAGACGCGCGGTCAGGCGCTCTACTCGACCGTTTCCTTTGGTGCCGGCGGCCTGCTCGGCAGTGTGCTCAGCGGCTGGACCTGGGACGCCTGGGGTGCCGCAGCCACCTTCGCCCTGAGTTCGCTGCTGGCGCTGATCGGCCTGCTGATCGTCGCCATCTGGGTGCGCGCGGCTGACGACGAAGTCAGCGAACCAACCGCCGTGCGCGTTGCTCGAAGCACCATTCGCTGAGGAGGAAGGCTTTTGCTGCGACGCCACTTCGCCCCGGCACGCTGGTGCCGCCTGCTGCTGCTGGCGAGCCTTGCCGTCGGCTGTGCCACGACCCGCACGACGACCGCCGGTCGCGTCGACGTGGACCGCGAACAGACGATGCTGGTCTCGTCCACCGAGATCAACCGGGCGGCAGCGAAGGCCTACCAGGAGACGCTGCGCGAGGCGCAGGGCAAGAACCTGCTGAATCGCGATACGCAGCAGCTCGCCCGCGTGCGGCAGATCGCCGCCCGGCTGATTCCGGCAACGGCAGCCTTTCGCAACGATGCGCCGGCGTGGCGCTGGGAGGTCAATGTCGTCCGTTCGCGGGAACTCAACGCCTGGTGCATGCCGGGCGGCAAGATCGTCGTCTACTCCGGTCTGATCGAACAATTGCAACTGTCGGATGACGAACTTGCCGCGGTGATGGCACACGAGGTGGCGCACGCGCTGCGCGAACACGGCCGCGAGAAAGCGGGCCAGGCAGCCGGCATCAGCGCCGCCGCCGCCATCGGTGGCGCGCTGATCGGCGCCTATTTCGGCATCGACTCGGGACTCGGCAGCACGGTGATCGGCACCGTCGGGGATCTCGCGTTCATGCGCCCGAACTCGCGTGAGATGGAGCAGGAAGCAGACCGCGTCGGCATCGAACTGGCGGCGCGCGCCGGCTACGATCCGCAGGCGGCGATCAGCCTGTGGCAGAAGATGGGGCGGACGGTCAGCGGCCGCCCCCCCGAATGGCTGTCCACCCATCCCGCGAACGAGACCCGCATCGCCGACCTGCGCCTCTACGCCGAGCGCGTGCAGCCGCTGTACGAGGCCGCCGGCAAGGCGCCTTGAGCGCGACCCGGCCGGGTCGCGACTGCCGGGCTGGCGCTGACAGCAGCCCCGGCCCTGTGACATAATCCCGCCCTCCACATCGCCCATCGGATGGACAATTCGGGATGGAGAACACGATGCCGCAAACCCTGTACGAAAAACTATGGCAGGACCACGTCGTCCATCAGGAAGCCGATGGCACGGCGCTGATCTACATCGACCGCCACCTGGTCCACGAAGTCACCAGCCCACAGGCCTTCGAGGGCCTCAAGCTCGCCGGACGCAAGCCTTGGCGCGCGTCTTCGATCGTCGCCACCGCCGACCACAACACGCCGACCGATCACTGGGACCGCGGCATCGAGGATCCGGTGTCGCGGCTGCAGATCGAGACGCTCGACGCCAACATCCGCGAGGTCGGGGCGCTGGCCTACTTTCCGTTCAAGGATCCGCGCCAGGGAATCGTCCATGTCGTCAGCCCGGAGAGCGGCGCGACACTGCCGGGCATGTCGGTCGTCTGTGGTGATTCGCATACCAGCACGCACGGCGCCTTCGCCTGCATGGCACACGGCATCGGCACCTCCGAGGTCGAGCATGTGCTGGCGACGCAATGCCTGCTGCAGAAGAAGTCGAAGACGATGCTCGTGCGGGTCGAGGGCGTTCTCGGTCGCGGGGTCACCGCCAAGGACGTCGCGCTGGCGATCATCGGCCGCATCGGCACCGCCGGCGGCAGCGGTTTTGCCATCGAGTTCGCCGGCAGCGCGATTCGCGGCCTGTCGATGGAGGGCCGGATGACGCTCTGCAACATGGCGATCGAAGCGGGCGCCCGTCTCGGCCTGATCGCCGTCGACGAGGTGACGATCGACTACCTGCGCGGCCGCCCCTTCGCTCCGACCGGCGACATGTGGGAGCGCGCCGTCGCCTGCTGGCGCCGGCTGCACAGCGATGCCGGAGCGGAATTCGACTGCGTGCTCGAGATGCAGGCGGCGGACATCCGGCCGCAGGTCACCTGGGGAACGTCGCCGGAGATGGTCGTGGCGGTGGATTCGCGGGTTCCCGACCCGGCTGGCGAAAGCGATCCGCTGCGCCGGCAGGGAATGGAACGTGCGCTGCACTACATGGGGCTGCAGCCGAATCTGGCGATCCGCGACATCCGGCTGGACAAGATCTTCATCGGTTCGTGCACCAACTCGCGCATCGAAGACCTGCGGGCGGCGGCAGCGATCGTCCGCGGCCGCAAGCTGGCGAGCAACATCCGGCTGGCGCTGGTCGTTCCCGGTTCGGGTCTGGTCAAGCAGCAGGCGGAGAGCGAAGGGCTGCACGAAATCTTTCGTGCGGCCGGTTTCGAGTGGCGCGAGCCGGGTTGCTCGATGTGCCTGGCGATGAACGCCGACCGCCTCGAGCCGGGCGAGCGTTGCGCCTCGACTTCGAACCGCAACTTCGAGGGACGCCAGGGCGCCGGCGGCCGGACGCACCTCGTCAGCCCGGAGATGGCCGCGGCGGCAGCAATTGCCGGGCATTTCTGCGACGTCAGCGAATGGGCCTAGGTGGCCGGGAGGAAAGATGAAGCGACGGAGCCGGTTTCTGCTCATTGTGCTGGCGGCGATTGCCGTCGCTGGCTGCAATACGGTACAGGGGATTGGCAAGGATATCGAGAAGGGCGGCCAGGCAATTGGCCGGGCCGCCCGTTAGATTGCCGGCAGCAGAGGATTGTCATGGAAAAATTCACTCGCCTCGACGGACTCGTGGTGCCTCTCGACCGCGCCAACGTCGACACCGACGCGATCATACCGAAGCAGTTCCTGAAGTCGATCAGGCGTTCGGGCTTTGGTCCCAACCTGTTCGACGAATGGCGCTATCTGGATGTCGGCGAACCGGGCAAGGACAGCTCGCAGCGGCCACGCAACCCTGACTTCGTGCTCAATCTACCGCGCTACCAGGGGGCACAGATCCTGTTGACGCGACAGAACTTCGGCTGCGGCAGCTCGCGCGAGCACGCGCCCTGGGCCCTCCTCGACTACGGTCTGCGGGCAGTGATCGCCGAGAGTTTTGCCGACATCTTCTACAACAACTGTTTCAAGAACGGCATTCTGCCGGTCGTTCTGCCAGCCGCCGAGATCGACTCGCTGTTCGCCCTCGTCGAGGCGACAGTCGGCTGCCGGCTGGTCGTTGACCTCGAAAGGCAGTGCGTCTGCCGTCCCGACGGCCAGACGCTGCCTTTTGCCGTCGATCCGTTCCGGCGCGACTGCCTGGTCAATGGCTACGATGACATCGGCCTGAGCCTGCGCCACGCCGAACGGATCAGGGCCTTTGAAGAACGGCGGCGCCGCGAGCAGCCGTGGCTGTTTGTTGAAGCATTTCCCGCGAAAGGTGCATAGATGAGAACGCTTGGTCTGGTTGGCTGGCGCGGCATGGTGGGCTCGGTCCTCCTGCAGCGGATGGTGGACGAGGGGGATTTCGAGCATGTCGAGCCGCACTTCTTCTCGACCTCGGCGGTCGGTGGCCGGGCGCCGGCTATCGCCGGCAAGGAAGCCGGCACGCTGCACGACGCGATGTCGATCGAAACCCTCAGACGGATGGACATCATCATCACCTGCCAGGGTGGTGACTACACCAAGGAGGTCTTTCCCCGGCTGCGGGCGGCCGGCTGGCAGGGCCACTGGATCGATGCCGCGTCGACGCTGCGCATGCATGACGAGGCGGTGATCATTCTCGATCCGGTCAACCTGGAGGTGATCCGCAGCGCCCTCGGCAAGGGGGGGCGCAACTGGATCGGCGGCAACTGTACCGTGTCGCTGATGCTGATGGGCCTCGGCGGCCTCTTCCGCCACGACCTGGTCGAGTGGATCAGCGCCATGACCTACCAGGCAGCGTCCGGCGCCGGCGCGCAGAACATGCGCGAACTGTTGCAGCAGATGGGCGCACTGCACGATGCCGTCAGGGCGCAGCTTGCCGATCCGGCGGCGGCGATCCTCGACATCGACCGCCGGGTCGCCGAGACGATGCGTTCGCCGGACTTTCCGACCGGGAACTTCCGCCAGACCGCGCTTGCCGGCAGCCTGATCCCGTGGATCGACGTCCCCGTCGAGGGCGGTCAGTCGAAGGAAGAGTGGAAGGGCGGCGCCGAGTGCAACAAGATTCTCGGCCGTCCAGCCTTCCGCTCGCCGGGGAGCATCCCGGTCGATGGTCTGTGCGTGCGCATCGGCGCCATGCGTTGCCACGCCCAGGGTCTGACGATCAAGCTCAGGCGCGACGTACCGCTGGACGAGATTGCCGACATCATTGCGCAGGGCAATGCATGGGTGAAGGTGGTGGCCAATGAGCGCGAGGCGACCGAGCGCCAACTGACGCCGGCCGCTGTCAGCGGTACCCTGGCCATACCCGTCGGTCGCCTGCACAAGCTGGCGATGGGTCCCGAGTACCTTGCCGCCTTCACCGTCGGCGATCAGCTGCTCTGGGGTGCTGCCGAACCGCTGCGACGGATGCTGCGCATCCTGCTCGAGGATTGAGGCGAGCGATGCGACGGAGTCGCCAAGCGCCGGTCGCTCGCGCCCGCCGGCGGCTGGAAACCGGCGCAGGCTGAGAAACACGTTTGGCTTGCATGGCTAACTTCATGATGTTATTTTAATAATTCCGATCTGGAAGCTCAGGGTGGCGCCGTGGCCAAAAAACTGAATCACACAGCACGCAAGCTCAGACTGCGGACTTCCGTCTGCGCCGTCGCTTCTTCGCTGGCGCTCGCCGCTTTCCCGCTGCCCGGCAATGCCGCCGGACTCGGCAAGCTGACGGTCTTCTCGGGACTCGGGCAGCCCCTGCGCGCCGAGTTGGAGGTCTTTGCCAGCCGCGAGGAACTGGCCGGTCTGAAGGCGCAGGTTGCTTCGCCGGAAGCGTTCAAGCAGGCCGGCGTGGAGTACACGTCCACCCTTTCCGGTCTCAGCTTGAGCGTCGACAAGCGGCCGAACGGCCAGCCCGTGATCCGGCTGAGTTCGGCGAGACCGATCAACGAGCCTTTCGTCGATGTCCTTGTCGAACTCAACTGGGCGACCGGTCGCCTGCTGCGTGAGTACACGTTCCTGCTCGATCCACCGGAATTCGCTGCCCGCAGCGCGCCCGCGCCAGTCGTTGCCAGGCCGCTGGCAGCGGCAACCCAGCCGGCCGAAAGCCGGTCCGCCGAAGAACGAGCACCACGGGCGCCAAGACCGCGGGCCAGCGAGCAACGACGGCCGTCGGGCGACGGCGGTGCGACCTATGAAGTCAAGAGCGGTGAGACGCTCAGTCAGATCGCGCGTGAACTCAAACCGGAAGGGGTGTCGCTCGAGCAGATGCTGCTCGGGCTTTTCCGTGCCAACCCGGACGCCTTCGACCAGGGCAACATCAACCGCCTGCGAGCCGGCAAGGTTCTTTCGGTGCCGGACCAGGCAGCGCTCGAGGCCATCCCGAGGGGTGAGGCGAAGACAGTGATCGTCACCCAGTCGGCTGACTGGGGAGCCTACCGCAGGAAGCTTGGTGCCGCGGCGGCCGACGCTCCAGCCAGGGAGGAGGGCCCACGACAGCAGGCAGCCGGCCGCGTCAGTACGCGTGTCGAGGACAAGGCGGCAGGTTCTGCCGAGCCCCGGGATCAACTCAAGGTCTCCAAGACCGAACCCGCCGATGCCAAACCACTGCCGGCGCCAAAACGCAGCGATGAAGATCTGATCGCCAAGGAAAAGGCCCTGCGGGATGCCAACGAGCGCCTGGCAAGCCTCGAACGGAACGTCGCCGAACTGCAGCGCCTGCTCGAAATGAAGAGCCAGACGCTGGCCGACCTCGAGCGTCAGTCTGCCGGCAAACCGGCACCGGCACCGGCGGCGGCTGGCATGACTGCACCCGCACCGACAGCTGCTGTCGCCCCGGCGGCGACCGCAGCACCGGCAGCGGCTGCGCCGATGGCAGCCCCGGCGGCCCCGGTCGCAGCGGCACCGGCAGCAGCCGCGCCCGGCCAACCAGACCAGCCCAAGCCGGCCGATCCGGCGGTCCCGGCTACGCCACCGCCAGCCCCGGTTCCGGAGGCAGCGAAGCCGGCCGAACCGCCACCAGCGAAGCCCGCCGCGCCGCCACCTCCTCCGCCACCTCCTCCTGCCGAGGAACCCGGCTTCTTCGAAAGCCTGCTGGGCAATCCGGCGACCCTTGCCGGCGGAGGCGTGATCGCCGCGCTGCTTGCTGCCTACTGGTTCTTCAAGCGTCGGCGCGAAGGCGCCGCAGAAACACCACTGGCAACCCCGAGCACGCTGACCCCGTTCGGCGAGAGCGTCGCCGACAAGTCGATATTCCGCAACACCGGCGGACAGAACGTCGACACCTCACACTCGATCGGCCAGACCGATTTCAGTCAGGCCGGACCGGGGAGCATCGACACCGATGAAGTCGATCCGGTTGCCGAAGCCGATGTCTATATGGCTTACGGGCGCGACGCCCAAGCCGAGGAGATCCTGCTCGAAGCCAAGCAAAAGGACTCCGGACGCCACGCGATCCATCTCAAGCTGCTTGAGATCTACCTTGCGCGCAAGGATGCCAAGCCCTTCCTCGCCCTGGCACAGGAACTCCGCGCGGCGACTGGCGGCATCGGTCCGGACTGGGAGAAGGCGGCCACCATGGGCCGCCAGCTGGATCCGGACAATCCGCTGTTCGGTGGCGTCCAGGCTGGCGCTGCAGCGCCAGCCATGGCGTCGGAGGCAGCGCCTGCCGTCCCTGCCGAAGCAAGCGCAGCGACGCCGGCGGCAAGCCTCGAGGATACGTTCACCAGACCCGGCCAGCTGACAGGTATGGCGGCGGCGATCGGTGCCGTGGCGGCGACCGCCGCGGCACTGCCGACCAGCGCTGAACAGCCGCCAGCCGCTCCTCTGGAGGAGCTCGATTTCGATCTCGGCCGCAGCGGCAACGGGCTGAGCGATGTCGGCGAAGCCGCCCTCGAGACGACGCTCGCCTTCGCCCCACCACAGCAGGAACAGACTCTCGATTTCGACCTCGACACGTCGCTGCCGAAGGATGCTCTCGCGGCCGCCGACGACGGCGAAGGGGCGCACCTGATCGACGACGCGAGTGCGCTCGAGGTCACCATGCTGGTGGCTCCGGAAACGCGCAGGGCAGACTCGGCGCCCGAAGCCCCTCCCGAGTTCGAGTTCGATCTCAGCGAGCCAGCAGCGGACGAAACGCCCTGGAACGTGGCGACCCTGCCGCAGGGGGAACTGAGCGCACTGCCCGAGGCGACAGCGGAAGGCGCCGAGGCGCTGGAGTTTGACGTCCGGCTCACCGAGTCGACGGTGCTCGGCGAGGCGATGCAGAACCCGGCCTTCGACATGTCGTCGATCTCGCTCGATCTCGGCCAGACGGAGACCCTGACCGCAGGCGCAACGCCTTCGATGATGGGCGCGCTCGACTTCTCATTCGAGGCGGATCAGGCCGACACCCTGGTCAATCCCGACTTTGGTTCCGACCAGACCGACACCGAGGTCAACCCCAGTTTTGGCGAGGCGACTGCGCTCGCCGACCAGTCCGAGATCAGCTCGAGTGAGGAAGTGGCGACGAAACTCGACCTGGCCAAAGCTTATCAGGAGATGGGCGACGCCGAAGGAGCACGGGAACTGCTGCAGGAGGTGGTCAACGAGGGCGATGACAAGCAGCGGCAGGCAGCCCTGGCACTCCTCTCGGCACTGCGCGAGTAAAGAGGAAGGCCTGCCCCGAATCCGGTTGGCCGTGCGGCTGCAGCCCGCGTGCAGCACCGGTGCGAAAGAGCCGTGCCGCCACATGCACTTGCACCCCAGTACACTCCTTGCCGCCTGGCTGCTGCTGGCCGTCGCCATCCAGATGCTGGCAGGCGGACCGCTCCTCGCCGCCATGCTCCTGCTCCCCCTCTGCGGCCGAGCCGCTTTGCGTCGCTGGCTGCAACTCGTCTGGCGCGCCCGCTGGCTGCTCGTTTCACTGCTGCTCATCCTGGCCTGGGGTACGGTGGGTGACGCCGCTTGGAGCTTGCCGCTCGCACCCAGCAAGCAAGGTCTGCTCGACGCCGGCACGCATGCCGGGCGACTGCTGCTGCTGCTGATGGCGGTCGTCGTTCTGCGGCAGCGCCTGCCGTTGCCCGAGATGCTCAGCGGAATCTACCGGCTGCTCGCACCACTGCGCGGCTGCGGGCTCGATGTCGACCGGGCGCTCGTGCGTTTGCTGCTCGTCCTCGACACGCTCGACAACCTGCCGCGACCAGCCGACTGGCGTGCCCTGCTCGCCGCACCGGCAAGCGGCCCGCCGCAGGTTCTTGAACTCAGCGATCGCAGCCTCTCCCGCCGCGACTACCTGTTCATGGCACTGCTGCTGATCAGCCTGGTGGCGCTGTTTTCGCTCGCGGCGGCCTGAGCGATGCGTATCGCCCTGGCCGTCGAGTACGAGGGCAGCGGATTTCGCGGCTGGCAGCAGCAGCCCGGAGGAGGGACCGTCCAGGACGTGCTGCAGGAAGCCCTGCAGCAGTTCGCCCAGGTGCCGCTGCACGTCGTCTGCGCCGGGCGCACGGATACCGGTGTACACGCCCTGGGGCAGGTGGTGCACTTCGACACCACCGTCGACCGTTCGCTGTACTCCTGGGTTCGCGGCACCAATACCTTCCTGCCGGCGGCAGTTGCCGTTCGCTGGGCGCAGCGGGTTCCGGCTGCGTTTCACGCCCGCTCGTCGGCCTCGTCGCGGCATTACCGCTACCTCCTGCTCAACCGGATGCACCGGCCGGGAACCTGGCACGGGCGGGTCGGCTGGTACCATCACCCGCTCGATCTGCAGCGAATGCGGGAGGCAGCCGCGTTGCTGCTCGGCGAGCAAGACTTTTCGGCCTTTCGCGCGGCCGAATGCCAAGCCGTCTCGCCGGTCAAGATCATGCAGCGGGCGGACATCCGCCGCGACGGCGACCTCGTCGTCCTCGATTTCGTCGCGACGGCCTTCCTGCACCACATGGTCCGCAACCTGGTCGGCAGTCTGGTTGCCGTCGGCCAGGGCAAGCGGCAACCCCAGTGGATCGGCGAACTGCTCGCGAGCCGCGACCGGCGCCTGGCGGCACCGACCTTTCCTGCCGCCGGTCTCTACCTCGTCGCCGTCAACTATCCGTCGATCTGGGGTCTGCCCGCTGGCGACGAGAGCGACTTCATCCCGCCGATCCCGGCTGGTGACCCGGCGACAACAGGAGCGACACCATGAGCCCACGCGTGAAGATCTGCGGCCTGACCCGCCTGCAGGACCTGCAGCAGGCCGTTCTGGCGGGGGCGGATGCGCTGGGGCTGGTCTTCTACCCGCCGAGTCCGCGCCATGTCGACCTGCCGACAGCCACTCGCCTGGCGTGCTCGGCGCCGCCCTTCGTGTGTCTCGTCGGGCTGTTCGTCAATGCCGACCCGGAGTGGGTCCGCGCAACGCTGGCAGCGGTGCCGATTCACCTGCTGCAGTTTCACGGCGACGAGGACGAAGACTACTGCCGCCAGTTCGACCGCCCCTATATCAAGGCGGCTCGCGTCAGGCCAGGGCTCGATCTGCTACAATACGCGTCGGCTTTCCCCTCGGCGCAGGCCATTCTGCTCGATGCCTTCGTTGATGGCTACGGCGGCGGCGGCAAGGTCTTCGACTGGTCACTGGTGCCGGCAGCGCTCGGCAAGCCCCTGATTCTCTCCGGTGGTCTGGATGTGGACAACGTCGGCGAGGCGGTGCGCCGCCTGCAACCTGCCGCGGTCGACGTTTCCTCGGGTGTCGAGGCGAGCAAGGGAATCAAGGATGCCGGAAAGATGCGGGCCTTCGTGACAGCGGTGCGCGCAGCGGGATCCGCCGGCAGCATGGGCAGCAGGACATCTTGAAGGGGTTGTGCATGCGCAGGAACTCTGGTGGCAGGACGCGGACGAACTGGCGCCACCACCTGGCCAAGCATACTTGAGGCGACGAACGCCCGCAGTATCTCGACCGATGCTTACCCGGCACCCTGTTGCAACACGTCGCGAGGAGTATGTTGATGCCTGTGCCTGACCATGATTTGCCCGACGCCTCTGGCCACTTCGGCCCTTACGGAGGCGTCTTCGTTGCCGAGACGCTGATCGCGGCGCTTGACGAACTGCGTGAGGCGTACGCTGCCGCGCAGCGCGACCCGCATTTTCTCGCCGAGTTCGAGCACGATCTGCAGCACTACGTTGGCCGGCCAAGCCCGCTCTACCACGCGAGGCGCTGGTCGGAACGTTTGGGTGGCGCGCAGATCTATCTCAAACGCGAGGATCTGAACCATACCGGCGCGCACAAGATCAACAATTGCATCGGCCAGGCGTTGCTTGCCCGGCGCATGAACAAACCACGTGTGATCGCCGAAACCGGCGCCGGCCAGCACGGCGTCGCGACGGCGACGGTTGCCGCACGCTTCGGCATGGAATGTGTCGTCTACATGGGTGCCGAGGACATCCGACGACAGGCGGCGAACGTCTATCGGATGAAGCTCCTCGGCGCGACCGTGGTGCCGGTCGACAGCGGCTCGCGGACACTCAAGGACGCCCTCAACGAAGCGATGCGCGACTGGGTCACGCGCGTGGCGGACACCTTCTACATCATCGGCACGGTCGCCGGCCCGCACCCGTACCCGATGATGGTACGGGACTTCCAGTCGGTGATCGGCCGTGAATGCATCGGGCAGATGCAGGAGCAGTGCGGACGCCAGCCGGACGCAGTGATCGCCTGCGTCGGCGGCGGCTCGAATGCGATGGGGATCTTCCATCCCTACCTGCCGGTAGCCGGCGTTCGGCTGATCGGCGTTGAAGCAGCCGGCGAGGGAATTGCCAGCGGACGCCACGCCGCCTCTCTCACCGCCGGGCGACCCGGGGTGCTGCACGGCAACCGGACCTATCTGCTGCAGGACGAGAACGGCCAGATCATCGAGACGCACTCGGTGTCTGCCGGTCTCGACTATCCCGGCGTCGGCCCGGAACACGCCTGGCTCAAGGACAGTGGTCGCGCCGAGTATGTCGGCGTCACCGATGCCGAGGCGCTGCAGGCCTTTCATGATCTCTGCCGGATCGAAGGCATCATCCCGGCGCTCGAGTCGAGCCATGCGCTGGCCTACGCCAGCAAGCTGGCGCCGTCACTCGCCAGGGATAAGATCCTGCTGGTCAATCTTTCTGGTCGCGGAGACAAGGACATGCACACCGTCGCAGACAAGTCGGGAATCAGGTTCTGATCATGGGCAGAATCTCGGAAACCTTCGGGCGACTGCAAGGGGAAGGCCGCAAGGCGCTGATCCCCTTCATCACTGCCGGCGACCCCGACCCGGCGCTGACCGTCCCGTTGCTGCGGACGCTGGTCCGCGCCGGCTCCGACGTCATCGAACTCGGCGTCCCCTTCTCGGATCCGATGGCGGACGGGCCGACCATCCAGCGGGCGTCGGAGCGGGCACTCGCCAAGGGCGTCAGCCTGCGCCAGGTCCTCTCGCTGGTCGCCACCTTCCGTACCGAAGACCGAACGACGCCGATCGTTCTCATGGGCTACGCCAACCCGATCGAGGCCATGGGCGTCGAGGCCTTTGCCGCCGCCGCCGCGACCGCCGGCGTCGATGGTGTGCTGGTGGTCGATTACCCGCCGGAGGAGAGTGCGGACTTCGCCAGCGCCCTGCAGCGCCACGCGATCGATCCGATCTTCCTGCTGGCGCCGACTTCGAGCGATGCCCGCATCGCCCAGGTCGGAGCGCTGGCCAGCGGCTATATCTACTATGTCTCGTTGAAGGGCGTCACCGGATCGGCGACGCTCGACGTCGCTGCGGTTGCCGCCCGCATCCCGGAGATCCGCGCGCGCACCGGCGTGCCGGTCGGCGTCGGCTTCGGGATTCGCGACGCCGCGACCGCCGCTGCCGTGGCACGAATCGCCGATGCGGTCGTCGTCGGCAGCCGGCTGATCGAGGAAATCGAGCAGTCCACTGCGGCTGCGGCATGTGACAACGTACTAACCCTGCTGACCGGCATTCGTCAAGCGATCGATGCCGCAGCGCCTGCTGCCGGAGAAAGATGATGGGCTGGCTGAACAAGCTGCTACCGCCAAAGATCAAACGCAACGACAACGGCCTTGCCCGCAGATCCTCCCTGCCCGAGGGTCTGTGGAGCAAGTGTCCGGCCTGCGAAGCGGTGCTCTACGCCAGCGACCTCGCGAACAACCGCAACGTCTGTCCCAAATGCGGTCATCACAAGCGACTCGAGGCACGCGCGCGAATTGACCTGCTGCTGGACACCGAGGGGCGTTCGGAAATCGGCGCCGAGGTGCTGCCGGTCGATTCACTCGCCTTCAAGGACAGCCGTCCCTACCCCGCTCGCCTGCAGGATGCCACTGCAGCGACCGGCGAGACCGACGCGCTGGTGGTCATGCGCGGAACGATCAGGGGTCTGCCGGCGGTCGTCGCCGCTTTCGAGTTCGACTTCATGGGCGGCTCGATGGGCTCGGTGCTCGGTGAACGCTTCGTGCGCGGCGTGCAGGCAGCGGTCGAGAACGGCGAGCCCTTCATCTGTGTCACCGCATCAGGCGGCGCACGCATGCAGGAGGGACTGTTTTCGCTGCTGCAGATGGCCAAGACGACGGCCATCCTGACGCGTCTGTCGCAGGCGAGGCTGCCGTTCATCTCGATCCTCGCCGACCCGACGATGGGCGGTGTCTCGGCGTCCTTCGCCTTCATCGGCGATATCGTTATCGCCGAGCCAGGCGCACTGGTCGGCTTTGCCGGACCGCGGGTGATCGAACAGACGGTTCGCGAGACGCTGCCAGACGGTTTTCAGCGCTCAGAGTTCCTCCTCGACAAGGGCGCCATCGACATGATCGTCGATCGCCGGCAGATGAAGGATCGCGTCGCGACTCTCCTGGCACTGCTGCAGAAGAGGCCGGCAGCGACCGGACCCGGATGACGTGAGCGCCAGCGAGTACAGCCCGGCGAGGGCCGACGAGCAGCTGCTCGCGTGCACTTCGCTGACGCCCTGGCTGGCGCACCTCGAAAGGCTTCACCCGCGCGGCCAGGACGGGATCGAACTCGGTCTCGAGCGGATCTTGCGCGTGCGGCAGGAGTTGTCCCAGGAGCCGCATTGTCCGCTGCTCATCGTTGGCGGAACGAACGGCAAGGGCTCGACCTGCGCCTATCTCGAGGCGATCTACAGCCATGCCGGCTACCGCGTCGGCTGCTACACGTCGCCGCACCTCCTGCGCTACAACGAACGCATCCGCATCAATCGTCAGCCAGCGGACGATGCCCTCATCTGCACCGCCTTCACCAGGGTCGAAGCGGCCCGCCAGGCTGCCGGGAACGTGCCGCTGACCTACTTCGAATTCGGCACTCTGGCGGCGATGGAAGTCTTCATCGCACAGCAGCCGGAAGTCCTGATTCTCGAAGTCGGGCTTGGCGGCCGGCTGGATGCGGTCAACGCCTACACGCCCGATTGCGCCGTCGTCTGCAGCATCGCGCTCGACCACACCGACTGGCTGGGCCCCGACCGGGAGGCAATCGGCTTCGAGAAGGCCGGCATCTTTCGCGCCGGCAGCCCGGCCTTCTGCGCCGATCCCGAACCGCCGCAGTCGCTGCTGGCACACGCGCGCGCCATCGCCGCCGACCTGCAGTTGCTCGGCCGTGATTTCGGCTACTTCGGAGATGCGCTGCAGTGGGCCTTCTGGGGCCGCGGCGGCGTGCGCCGCGCGGGCCTGCCGCAGCCGGCACTGCGCGGCGCCGGCCAGCTGCGCAATGCGGCGGTCGCAGTCGCTGCCGTCGAGTCGCTGCGACAGCGACTGCCGGTCGCCATGCAGGCGGTACGGCGTGGGCTGGTCGAGCTCGACCTGCCGGGACGCTTCCAGGTCCTCGCCGGGCGGCCGACGATCGTTCTCGACGTGGCACACAATCCACAGGCGGTGAGCGGCCTGGCAGAAAGACTCGTTGAGCTGCCGTTCGCCACACGAACGATCGCCGTCGTCGGCATGCTTGCCGACAAGGATATCGCCGGCTCGCTGGCAGCACTTGCCGGCCGCATCGATCACTGGTTGCTGGCCGACCTCGATGTCCCGCGCGGGGCATCGGCAACGGCGCTGGCGACGGCCGTTCGGGAACGCGGGCTCGGCGGCGAGATCGAGTGCTTTCCTTCAGCAACCATTGCCTTCCAGCGTTCTGCCGAGCTGGCTGGCGAAAATGATAGAATTCTCGTCTTTGGATCGTTCTACACGGTCGCGGCCGTCATGCGGAGCAGGCAGGATGGTCGTTGATCGACGCGAGTGGACTCCCGGATAGCGATGACTGAAACGCCTGACCCGCAACTGCAGCTGAAGAAACGGGCTCGTCGCCGCCTCGTCGGAGCCGTGGCCTTCGCGGGTCTGGCCGCCGTCGTTCTGCCGATCGTCATGGACCAGGAACCAAAGCAGCGGCCGCAGGAAGTGCAGATACGGATCCCCGGTCAGGAGCAGCCTCCCTTCCAGCCGCGACTGGCAGCGCGCGAAGCGCCCGTCGCGGCGCCCGCTGAAAGCCCTGCCGCCGTCGCCGAGAAGACGCCAGTCGGTGCGGCTGGTGCAGCGCCCGGCGACGAAGCGGCGCCGCCCACGCGAACGGCCGGCACGGCGACGCCGCAGAACGTCGGCCCGGGCGAAAGGAAGGTCGCCAAGCCGGCTGACCAGACAGCAGAAAAGGCGGAAGAGAAGAAGACTGCCCGACCGGTCGAGAAGCCACCGGAAAAGAGCGCGGACAAGAAAGCGCCGAAGCCCGCCGAGAAAGCTCCGGAGAAACCACCCACCAGGGCAGCCGAGAAGCCCGCCGAGAAGGCCCCCGCCAAGACAGCAGAGAAGAGTACCGAGAAGGCCGCGGAGAAAAAGCCGGAGAAGGCGGCAGCGGACAGGAGCAGCGACAAGGCACCACCGAAGAAGGTGGACAAGCCGGTCGAAACGGGTAGCGAAGACGGCGCCAGCAAGCCGGCAACCGACGAGCCGGCTGCCGCCGGCAACCACTCCAGCAAGCCGCCAGCCCCTCCGGTGGCCAAGCCCGGCGGGCAGCAGGTGATTGTCATCGGCGCCTTTGCCAACCCCGACAACGTCAGGCAACTGCAGAGCAGGATCAGCGCTGCTGGCGTCAGCACCTACACCGAGATCCTCGAAACACCCGACGGCAAGAAGACGCGCGTCAGGGCGGGCCCCTTTCCAAATCGGGAGGCTGCCGAAAAAGCACTCGACAAGCTGAAGGCGATTGGCGTCAGTGGAGTCGTCGCCGGCCGGCAATGACAGTCTTCGACTACCTGGTATTGATCATCATCGGAGCCTCCCTTCTGCTGGGAATGTGGCGTGGCGTCGTCGGCGAGATCATCGCTCTCGTCGCCTGGATCCTGGCCTTCTTCGCCGCCAGGTGGTGGGGTGGCGAAGCTGCCCGGCTGTTCGTCGCCATCGACGACCCGACGCTGCGCCTCGTCACCGGCTGGGTGAGTGTGGCGATCGCCGTTCTCGTCGGCATGGCCGTGCTCCGGCTGGCCATACGTGGCCTGATCAAGGCTCTGGGAATGAGCTTGAGCGACCGCATCCTGGGCGTCATCTTCGGCGTTGCCAGAGGTCTGGTGATCGTCATGATCCTCGTTGCCATCGGCGGCATGACGGCACTGCCGAAAGAGAAATGGTGGAGCGAGGCGTACTTCGCTGCGCCACTCGAGACGGCCGTCCTCGCCAGCAAGCCCTGGTTGCCGTCGGACGTCGCAAAACGAATCAGGTTTGGCTAGGAACAGACTATGTGCGGAATCCTCGGGGTGGTCGCAACGACGCCGGTCAACCAGCTGCTCTATGATGGACTGATGGTCCTGCAACACCGCGGCCAGGACGCTGCCGGCATCGTCACCGCCGAGGAGGGCGCCTTTCACATGCACAAGGGAGCCGGCCTGGTGCGCGATGTCTTTCGCACGCGCAACATGCGCGCCCTGCCGGGCCAGATGGGCATCGCCCATTGTCGCTACCCGACCGCCGGATCGGCCTTCGACTCGGCGCTGTCGCAGCCGTTCTACGTGAACTCGCCCTTCGGCATCGTTCTTGGCCACAACGGCAATCTGACCAATGCCGAACAGCTCAAGGAAGAGATGTTCCGTCAGGATCTGCGACACATCAACACCAGTTCCGACTCCGAGGTTCTGCTCAACATCCTGGCGCACGAACTGCAGGCGACCGCCGGCGGCTGCCGTCTCGATCCCGCCACCATCTTTGCCGCAGTGGCCGCGGTTCATCGCCGCTGCCGCGGTGCCTACGCCGTGGTGGCGATGATCGCCGGCCACGGGATGCTCGCCTTTCGCGATCCCTGCGGCATCCGGCCGCTGATTTTCGGCACCAACGAGACTCCGGGCGGGATCGAGTTCCTCTTCGCCTCCGAATCGGTGGCGCTCGATACCCTCGGCTTCCAGGTGCTGCGTGACGTCGCTCCGGGCGAGGCGATCTTTATCGACCTCGAGCATCGCCTGCACCAGCGCCAGTGCGCCATCAATCCGGTTCTCTCGCCGTGCATCTTCGAGTTCGTCTATCTCGCTCGCCCGGACTCGGTCATCGACGGCGTCTCGGTCTATGAGGCGCGCCTGCGGATGGGCGAGCGGCTCGCCGACAAGCTGCTGCGGCACATCCCGGTCGGGCAGATCGATGTCGTCATTCCGATCCCGGACTCGAGCCGGCCGTCGGCGATGCAGCTGGCGCAGCGGATCGGCGTTCCCTACCGCGAGGGATTCGTCAAGAACCGCTACATCGGCCGCACCTTCATCATGCCCGGGCAGGCAACCCGCAAACGGTCGGTACGCCAGAAGCTCAACACCGTCGCGCAGGAGTTCAAGGGCAAGCGCGTCCTGCTGGTCGATGATTCGATCGTCCGCGGCACGACCAGCCGTGAGATCGTCGAAATGGCGCGTGCTGCCGGCGCGCTGCGCGTCTACTTCGCCTCCGCCTCGCCGCCGGTGCGCTATCCCAACGTCTACGGCATCGACATGCCGACGCGCGGCGAACTGATTGCCACCGGTCGTACCGGCGAGGAGATCGGGCACGAGATCGGCGCCGACGCGCTGGTCTATCAGGATCTCGAGGCACTCAGGGCCTCGATCCGCGACCTCAGGCCGGCGCTGTGCGACTTCGACACCTCATGCTTCGACGGCCGCTACGTCACCGGCGATGTCACCCCGGAGTACCTGACGGCGCTGGAGACCGCCAGGGAGGGGCATCGCGTCACCAGCAAGGAAGAACGTTGGGCGACACGCCAGCTCCAGCTCAATCTGATGTCTGCAGGCTGAGGACGATGAAGACCGCTCCCGATTACTCGCTCGAAACGCTGGCGGTTCGCGCCGGCCAGGAACGCAGCCAGTTCAACGAGCACAGCGAGGCGCTCTACCTGACTTCGAGCTTCGTCTTCACCAGTGCGGCGCAGGCGGCGGCACGCTTCTCGGGTGAGGAAGAGGGCAATGTGTATTCGCGCTTCACCAATCCGACCGTCAGCGCCTTCCAGGACCGCCTGGCCGCGCTTGAAGGAGCCGAGGCCTGCATCGCCACAGCCTCCGGAATGTCCGCGATCCTGTCGCTGGTCATGGCGCTGTGCAGCAGCGGCGATCACATCGTCGCCTCGAACGGCCTCTTCGGCGCGACGCAGCAATTGCTCGGCACGATCATGCCGCGCTTCGGCATTCGGACCAGCTTCGTTCCGCAGACCGACACGATGGCGTGGCAGGCGGCGCTGCGACCGGAAACGAAGCTCTTCTTTCTCGAAACACCATCGAATCCGCTCACCGAGATCGCCGATATTGCCGCGCTGGTGGCAATCGCCCATGCGCGCGGCGTTCTGGTGGCGGTCGACAACTGCTTCTGTACGCCGGTTCTGCAGCGCCCGCTCGATCTCGGAGCCGATCTCGTCGTCCATTCGGCAACCAAGTTTCTCGATGGTCAGGGGCGGGTTCTCGGTGGCGCCGTCGCCGGGCCGCGAACGCTGACCGATGAAGTCTTCCGCTTCCTGCGCACCGCCGGTCCAACCCTGTCGGCATTCAATGCCTGGGTTCTGCTGAAAGGGCTCGAGACACTGCAGTTGCGGCTGACGGCACAGTCCGCCAAGGCGCTCGAAATGGCACGCTGGCTCGAGGATCATCCGAAGGTGACGCGCGTCCATTATCCCGGCCTGCCGTCGCACCCGCAACATGCCTTGGCCCGGCAGCAGCAGAAAAGTGGCGGCGCGGTCGTCTCCTTCGCCGTCAGGGGAGCGCGCGCCGAAGCCTGGAAAGTCGTCGATGGCTGTCGACTGCTGTCGATCACCGCCAATCTTGGCGATACCAAGACGACGCTGACACATCCGGCATCGACGACGCACGGCCGCATCACCGCAGAACAGCGGGCGGCGGCCGGAATCGGCGAGGATCTGCTGCGAATCGCGGTCGGTCTTGAGGCAGTCAGCGATCTGCAGCGCGACCTCGACCGGGGCCTGGCGTCGATCTAGCCCCGGTTGCCCGTCACATCGCGTCGCTGCGGCGCTTTCGCCGCGCCAGGTCTGTGCGCTCGCCGGCGGCCGTCCGCAGCGCTTCCTTGGCGGCCTCCGGCATCATCGAGTAGGTCATCAGGCTGGAGCCGATGCACACCAGCCAGAAGAGCAGGAAACCCGTCGAATAGGTCGCCATCGCCGACCACTCGACTCGCTCGCCGAGCAGATACAGATGCGCCGGATCGATCAGCGTAAAGAAGATCGCCTCGGCGATTCCCGCCGCAACGAAGGCCGGCCAAAGGACCCAGATCACCAGTCGCATGTATTCCTCCAGAAAAAGTTTTCGGCAAGACGCCCCGGGCCGCCCAGTCAGCGTCTGTCGCCGCGAGCGGAAAGAAAGAGCTGCGGGTCAACCAGCGCGCCGTTGAGAACGACACCCCAGTGCAGGTGCGGACCGGTCGCGCGGCCGCTCGCTCCGACAAGCCCCAGGCGCTGCCCCTTGGCCAGCACGTCGCCGGCCTGCACGTCGATGCGGTCGAGGTGACAATACATGCTCAGCAGCCCGTTGCCGTGGTCGACGAAGACGGTTCGGCCATTGAAGAAGTAGTCGCCGCTGGCGAGGACGATTCCGTGAGCATTGGCCCTGACCGGCGAACCGCGCGCTGCCGCGATGTCGAAGCCGGCATGCGGCGAACGCGCTTCGCCGTTGAAGAATCGGCGCACGCCGAAACGTCCCGTCATCCTGCCGTCTGCCGGCACGACGAAGTCGAGGTCGATGTCGTCGGCGGTGCGCCAGTGGCGCTTCAGGCGCCGAATCTCGGCCATCTCGTGCTCGACCCGCGCGAGGTCTGCCGCTGACAGATCGACCTTGCTGCTGTCCTTGAGGGTGATGCGCTGTGCCGGATACTCCTTGGCGGCGACAGAGAATGCTGCCCTGCCGCTGGCGGCCGCCGCGTCTGCGACGGCCGGCTCGGCCGCTGCCGCCGCCGGCACCGGCTGTACCAGCAGTTCATGCCGCCCCGGCGGCGTATCCAGCGCCAGGCCGACGACCGCGATCCACTCCCCGGCACGCCGGGTGACCAGCACCGGCTGCTCGCCGAGCCAGGCCCGCGGCGGCCCGCCGGTACCCGCGACCGGGCCGAGGGAAACCAGCGCCACACCACCGGGAACGCTGGCTGCTCGCGGCAGCGCTGCACGCGCCGGCAAGGCGAGCAGCAGGGTGAGCGCGAGAACAACGCCACCAAGCACCCAGCATCGGCAGCACACTGGCGCCAACCGGTCTCTCACAGCGTCGCCGCGCTGAAGGTGTCGCACTGCCGGATGTCGCCGCTGTCCATGCCACGCCTGAACCAGCGCACCCGCTGCTCGGAGCTGCCATGGGTGAAGGACTCGGGAACGATCTGACCCTGCGTCTGCCGCTGCAGGCGGTCGTCGCCGATTGCCGATGCGGCGTTCAGGGCCTGCTCGACGTCACCGGGTTCGAGAATCCTGCTCCTGCTGTCGGCACGATGCCCCCAGACGCCGGCGAAGCAGTCGGCCTGCAGTTCCAGCCGTACCGACAGGGCATTGGCGGCCGCCCGGTCGCCGCTGCGCTGCTGCGCGGCATGCACCTTGTCCGAAATGCCGAGCAGGTTCTGCACATGATGGCCAACCTCATGCGCGATGACGTAGGCCTGGGCAAACTCGCCCGGCGCCCGGAAGCGCTCGCGCAGATCACGATAGAAGGCGAGGTCGATGTACACCTTCTGATCGGCCGGGCAGTAGAAGGGGCCCATGGCCGACTTCCCGGTACCACAGGCCGTCGGCGTCGCACCGGTGAACAGGACCAGCTTCGGTTCCTGGTAGCGGCGGCCCCCGGCGGCGAAAACCTCATGCCAGGTGGTCTCGGTGCTGCCGAGGACCTTGGCGACGAAGGTCGCCATCTCGTCATCAGCCGGCGGCGGCTGCGGCACGCGGGCGGCCGACGGCGCGGGCGCGCCGCTCGACGCCAGGCCAAGGATCACTGCCGGATCGACGCCGAGAAAGTAGCCGGCGACCAGTGCGATCACCAGCGTGCCGACACCGACGGTGCCCCGCCCGACACCCGCCCCACCGGCGCCGCGCCGATCCTCGACGTTCTGACTCGCACTCTGGTCGTCAAGCCGCATGCCCGAACCCCTTCCACAAGCCGAATGAATGTTGCATGAAATCAGTGCTCTCGAGACTTCAACCTGGCGCCCGCGCGGGAACGGCGCAGGCGGGACCAGTGTCCCAGGAGCGCCTGCAAGGCTGAATGCTACCAGATCGACGGCGACCGCGGAGCCAGCGCGCGAACGCATGAATTGCCCATGGCAACGCGACCCGATCGTGGTCAGTAGCTGAGAAACGTGGACAATCTCGAGATTTCGTGCATAATCCGCGAACTTTTTACATGAAGCGGACCTCTCGGGGCGTGCTTTCACAGGAAGGAGGGGTATGGATACACTCTACTGGCTGGCGGTGGCGACGGTGGTGATCGTGCTGTTCTTCGATTACACCAACGGCTTCCACGACGCGGCAAACATCGTTGCCACGGTGATCGCCTCGCGCGCGATGACGCCGATCCAGGCCGTCTGCATCGTCGGCTTCTTCGAGTTCATGGGCCCGTTGCTCGGCGGCACCGCCGTCGCCAACACGATCGGCAAGTTCGTCGACCTGTCGTCGCTCGACAAGCAGATGGCGATCCTGATCCTCTTCTGCGGCCTGCTCGGGGCGATCGTCTGGAACCTCGCCACCTGGTGGCTGGGAATCCCTTCGTCGTCGTCGCATGCCCTTGTCGGCGGGGTCGCCGGCGCGGTGGTCGCGGCGGCTGGTTCGCAGTTTGTCATCTGGGGCTGGACACCGCTGATGCAGGACGGCAAGTTGCTCGGCATGATGAAGGTGCTGGTGTCCCTCTTCCTCTCGCCACTGCTCGGCTTCTGGGTCGGCTTCCTGATCCATCGCCTGGGCCGGCGCCTGCTGGCAGGCGCCAAGCCGGCGGCCAACGATGTTCTGCGCAAGATGCAGTTCGTCACCGCCGCCGGTCTCGCCTTCTCGCACGGCGCCAACGACGCGCAGAAGAGCATGGGCATGCTGACCATGGTCCTCGTGCTCGGCGGCTTCATTCCGAAGTTCGAGGTGCCGTTCTGGGTCATGCTCGCCTGTGCCATCGCCATCACGCTCGGCATCCTCTCCGGTGGCTGGCGGATCGTCCGCACGCTCGGCTTCGCCATCTACCGTGTCCGCCCGCTGCACGCCTTGGATTCGCAGCTCACCTCGGCACTGCTGATCTTCTCGGCTTCGTACGCCGGTGCACCGGTGTCGACGACGCACGTCGTCGCCACCTCGATCATGGGCATCGGCTATTCCGAGCGGCCGCGCGCCGTGCGCTGGAAAAAGGCCAAGGACATCGGCAAGACCTGGCTGTACACGATCCCCGCTTCGGCAATGACCGCCATTGTCATTTACGCAATAGCCAAGATCATCGTTGGCTAGACCACCTGAGGAGATGAGAACCATGGATAGCAACCCTAGCGAAGCCAACAAGCCGATCTTTCGCCGGCTCTACGAACGCGTTTTCCCGACCGTCGCCGACTTCTTCGGCATGCTGGGCGAGCAGAGCGCCAACGCCGCCGAGACCACCCGCCTGCTCGTCGAGTTCATGGAAACCGGCGACGTGGCGATCAGCCAGCGCGTCCGGGCCGACGAGCACGAGGCCGACCGGGTCAAGGCGAGCAACCTCGGCGTCCTCAGCGAGGCCTTCTCGACGCCGATCGACCGCGAGGACATCCACGCCGCGATCATGACGCTCGACGACATCGTCAATTACTGCAAGTCGACGGTGGTCGAGATGGATGTCCTCGGTCTGAAGCCCGACAAGCACAGCCTGGAGATGGCGATGCACCTGCGCGAGGGTACGGAAGCGCTGGCGCGCGGTTTTGGCCGTCTCGGAAGCGATCCGGCGGCCGCCGGTGGCGATGCGGCAGCGGCGCGCAAGGCCGAACGTACGGTCGAGAAAGCCTATCGCCGCGCGATCGTCGAACTCTTCCAGGGCGAAGACTACCTGCACATGTTCAAGCGGCGCGAGACCTACCGCCACCTGTCGAATGCGGCCGACCGCGTCGCCGATGCGGCGGCGGCGCTCGACAACATCGTCGTCAAGCTGTGCTGAGAGCCACTGCCGGACTCGGGGTTGTATTTTTCCGCCGACACGCCTAGAGTGGGAGTGCCAATGTTGGCAGTCACGAGGAGACGCGTATGAGGAAACTTGCCGCCGGCCTGATGGCCTTGGCGCTGGCGCTGTCGAGTGCAACTGCTATCGCCTGCTCGGCCGACAAGGCCAAGGATGGGCAGGCCGAAATGAGCACCCCGGCCAAACCCAAGAGCTGACTTGCCGGTAAAAGCAACACGCGCGGCGCGCACCCTCCGGGTTCGCGCCGCTTTTCCTTTTCGGCTCCGCGTCAGATCTGGCCGGTGATCACGGCACAGCCGACACCTCATCCCGCTCGGGGCCAGCGGCAGCTGACCGGCCTCGCCGCGCGCTGCCCGTCAATCACAGATTGCCGTGCAGCGCTGCCGGCCATCCTGGCAGTTGCCATCCCCTTCGACTCGGCACTGCAGCCGCGAGCGGTGGGTGAAGACGATTCCCTCGCCGTAGTCGCAGGCCACGCGGCTGATCCCGCCCTGACGCGAAACCGCCATGCGCAGCGCACGCACCGAGCGCAAGCCGGCCGCCGGTGAATCGCAGGTGACGTAGGCGCTGAAGGCACCGTCTGCCGACTCCCATTGGGCGACGTTCTTCGCTTTCCGATAGTCCTGGTAGTCGGTGCACAGCGCGGCGTCGTCCTGGTAGATGCGGCGATTGTCACTGCAGAATCCGTTGAAGCTGTACTTCAGCTCGGCCTCGCTCGGACAATTGCCAACCTGCAAGGCAGCCGCCACATCGGGGCAGGACAACCGCTCGCCAGCCGACGCAGCGAGAGCCGGAAGCAGCAGCAGGATGGCAAGGACTTCTCGTTTCATCGGGCGATTCTCCATTCAGTGGTGAGCGATGCGGAAAGGGAAGGGGCCCGCAATCACCTGGCTGGCAACGGCAGCCGCTGCGGGCTCGCGCTCATGATTTCGCGGATACGTTCGACGATCTCGACCGCCGGCATGGCATAGGCAAAGCGGCGCAGGTAGCGACCATCGGATCCCAGCAGGAACATTCCCACCGAGTGGTCGACCGCGTACTGATCGGCTGCGGCACCAGGCTCACGTACCTGTTCGTAGCGCACGCCGAAGTGATCCGCAGCCCGCCGGACAAGGGCTGGCGATCCGCTGAGGCCGACGATCCGCGGGTCGAAGAAGCTGACGTAGCTGCGCAGGATGCCCGCCGTATCGCGCTCCGGGTCAACGGTGATGAAGATCGCCTGCAGGCGCTCGGCGTCGGGACCGAGTGCGTTCAGCACCGCCGCCATCTCGGCCAGCGTCGTCGGACAGACGTCGGGGCAGAAGGTGTAGCCAAAGGAGATCAGCTGCAGGCGCCCCGGGAAGTCCTCGTTGCTGACCGCACGTCCATTGGCGTCCATCAGGAGATAGCGCGCCGGCAGCCCGGCCACGCTGCTTGCTGCGGCGTCGTCGGCCGCCGCGGGCGCCTGCCAGAACACTACGAGCGCAGCACACAGCGCAATTCCGAGGCTCCTGATCATCGCGCCGCCGGTTGTCCGACTGGCAGCAGTGACTGCAGCCGCAGCGACAGATCGTCGAGCCGGCCACGAAGAACCTCGGCCGACGGGCAGGCCGCCACATCCCGCCCCTGGGCCAGGAAGGCCTCGCTGGTTCGTTCCTCGAACACCTCGCCATAACGCCGTGTCTTCGGTGCATGCCGGATCATCAGCGTCTTCGCCTGGCTGGCGCTGGCCGTCTGGCGACAGGCCAGCGCCTGCCCGTTCAGTCGCCCCAGATCGCCGATCGCCGCAAGAGCTGCCGTCGGGTCGGGGTCGGAGTCAGCGGCAACTGGCCCCGAAACAAGGATCAGGAGGCTCAGCAGAAGAGTGCGTGACATGGCGCGGGAATGCCTCGGCAAGTGTCGGGATGAGCCGATTATAGGCGCTGCCGGCCGGTCCTTTCGTTGATGGGGCTCAAAAAGCCCGCTGCCAAAGCGCAACTGCTGCCGCGAGCTGCGACGCCGGGCGTCGCCGGCCGTGCCACTGGTGTACACTGCGCCCCTCGTCATTTACCAGCACCGGGCACCTGCCACATGGCTCAACTCGTTCTCCTGCCGGGCAAGGATCGCCAGCTCGCCCGCCACCATCCGTGGATTTTCGCCGCCGCCGTCGACAGACTCGAAGGTCGCGCCCGGGCAGGCGACACCGTCGAGGTCGTCGCCGCCAACGGACGGCCGCTGGCCAGGGCCGCCTGGAGTCCCGAGTCGAAAATTCGTGCCCGGGTGTGGACCTTCGATACCCAGGAAATCGTCGACGACGCCTTCTTCAAGCGTCGCGTTCAGGCAGCAGTCGAGCGCCGCCAACTGCTCCCCGAGTTGCGTGAGCAGGAGGGATTGCGCCTGCTGCATGGCGAATCCGATGGCCTGCCGGGCGTCATTGCCGACCGCTACGGCGACACGGTCGTCCTGCAGCTGACGGCCACCGGCGCCGATAAGTGGCGCCAGGCGCTCGTCCGTGCGCTGCACCGAGCGACCGGCTGCGCGCGCATTTACGAACGCTCGGATTCGGACGTTCGCCGCCTCGAGGGCCTGCTGCCGGTCGCTGGCTGGCTGCTCGGTGCAGCGTCACCGACGCCGCTGAGCATCGTCGAGAACGGTGTCCGCATGCGCGTTGACATCGTTTCCGGGCACAAGACCGGTTTCTATCTCGACCAGCGCGACAACCGCCTGCTGACGCGCCTGCTCGCTGCCGGGCGGCGGACGCTGAACTGCTTCTGCTACAGCGGCGGCTTCTCGTTGCAGGCCCTCGCCGGAGGGGCCAGCCAGGTGCTGTCGATCGACTCGTCGGGACCGGCCCTGGCAACCGCGGCCGAGAACCTCGCGCTCAATCCACGGCTCGACGCAAGCCGCGCCGAGTGGCGGGAGGCCGACGTGTTCAACGAACTGCGGCTGCTGAAGAGCAGCGGCGAGCGCTTCGATCTGATCATCCTCGATCCGCCGAAGTTCGCTCCTTCGGCCGCGCATGCCGAGCGCGCCGCGCGCGCCTATCGCGACATCAACGTCCATGGCTTCCGGCTGCTCAGTCCGGGGGGGCTGCTGATGAGCTACTCGTGCTCGGGCGGCATCAGCAGCGGGCACTTCCAGGAGATCGTCGCCGACGCAGCGGTCGCCGCCGGTCGCGAGGCACGCATCATGCGCCGTCTGACGGCGCCCGCCGACCACCCGGTGGGACTGAACTTCAGCGAAGGCGAGTATCTGAAGGGTCTGCTCTGTCAGGTCGACTGAGCGCCCTGCGAAGCAGCGGCAAGCGCTGGCAGCGATCAGTCATTGCCCCAGATCTGCCTGACCCGAGCGTCACGGCCACAGGACAGCCGATAGTACGAGTAGCGAACGGAATTCTTGCGGTAGTAGTCCTGATGGTATTCCTCGGCGAGGTAGAAGACTGAGGCGGCGGCGATCTCGGTTTCGATCCGTGGCAGCTTGCCGCTCGCCAACAGTGCATCACGACTGCCTTCGGCGGCCTTGCGTTCGACCTCGTTCTGCCAGTAGATGCCGCTGCGATACTGCGAACCGACGTCGCAGAACTGCCGGTTCCTGACGGTGGGATCGATGTGGCGCCAGAAGTAGTCGAGGAGCTGTCCATAGCTGAGCTGCCGCGCGTCGTAGCTGACGCGGACCGCCTCGGTGTGACCGGTGTTGCCCGAGCTGACCTGCTCGTAGGTGGGCTTCGGCGTTCGCCCGGCAGTGTATCCCGACTCGACGGCGATGACGCCCGGCAGCTTCTCGAAATCCGCCTCGATGCACCAGAAACAGCCACCGGCAAAGATCGCCGTGCGTACGTCGGCCGGCTGGCCGCCAGTCGCATCGGCACCACCAACCGGGCCGGCAACGAGCAGCAGTGTCGCAATCAGGAGCATGCGGCTCATGTGCGCAATTCCGGCAACTGCTCGGCACGCGGCACGAAGCGCAGGGCGACACCGTTGTTGCAGTAGCGCTTGCCGGTCGGCTTCGGACCATCGTTGAAGACGTGCCCCTGGTGCCCGCCGCAACGACGGCAGTGATACTCCGTCCGCGGGTAGATCAGCTTGAAATCGGTCCTGGTGGCAACCGTTCCGGCAAGAGGCTGCCAGAAACTTGGCCAGCCGGTGCCGCTTTCGTACTTCGTCGAGCTGTCGAAGAGTGGCTGGAAACAGGCCGCACAGATGAAGGTACCGTCGCTTTTCTCCTGATTCAGCGTGCTCGTTCCGGCACGCTCGGTGTCCTCTTCGAAGAGGACACGGTAGGCGGGCAGCGGCAGCAGGGTAGCCCACTCGGCGAGCGACTTCTGCAGCCTGTCGTCCGCGGCGGCCGACGCCGCACCCGCAGTTGCATCCGGAACAATGCCGGCAGCGATGCCGTTGAGCCATTTCAGTGTCTGATAGCGCTTCATGATGCTCTCCAACAGGACGAAAACGGTAGTGCTTGGCAGCGCCCGAACGAACGGTGGTGCATGGCCCGAGTACGTTCGGCCAGCAAGCGCCCCGACAGTTCCCGCACGTCGCAGCGAACGGTCATTACTTTCGACACACCCCTGATGATGAAAGTCATGACCGCTTCTCTCATCCCCGGCCCTTCTCCCGCGCACGGGAGAAGGGAGATTCGCGAGTCGCAGGCGCGACTTTCACATTAACCAAAGGTCGGCAGCCATCATGGCGCCTGCCGACTTCGCGACCACTCGCAGCTTGCCTTGCGCCGCACGGACTGCACCGATTCGTCGCAGCGAGGGGCGAAAACTTACGCCGGATCACGGCTGGCTGCCGACCACCTGCAACAGAGTTGCAGGTGGTCGGCAGCTGTGGTCTAATTCCGCACCATGAGACCTGCTGCGACGCGCGATGGCGAACAGCCGACCGAGGCCGAGGGCGCTGCCCTGCTGATTCGCCGGACCGGCGCCCGCGCAACGCCAGCGCGCGTGCGCGTCCTGCGACTGTTGCGATCGGCGCCGGCAGCACTCAGCCACCACGAGATCGAACAGGCCCTCGGCGACCTGGCACTCGATCGTGTCACACTCTATCGCGTCCTCGACTGGCTCGTCGAGAGCGGTCTGGCGCACCGGAATGCCGATGCGCAACGAACGTTCCGCTTTTCGGCCGCTGGCGGTAACGAACATGCAACCCATACCCATTTTCGCTGCGACGGCTGTGGGCGAGTCTTCTGTCTCGACGCCGCGCCGCCCGCGCCACCGAGCCTGCCGGAAGGTTTCTCGCTGTCGCGCATGGAACTCGATCTACGGGGACGCTGCGCGCAGTGCGCCGGCAGGGACCGATGATCAGCGGGCGATCACAACCCGGAATCGTCGTCGCCGGTCGGGCGACCGCTGACGAGGGCTACTGATGTCGTCGCCAGCGCCCGAGCGAGCGGTCCCGGTGACGATCCTGACCGGCTTTCTGGGTGCCGGCAAGACAACGCTCCTCAACCATCTGCTGCGGCAACCGGCGATGGCCGATGCGGCGGTCCTGATCAACGAGTTCGGTGAGGTCGCGATCGATCATCACCTGGTCGAAAAGGTGGACGACAATCTGGTCGTGCTCGATTCCGGCTGTCTCTGTTGCAGCGTGCGTGGCGAACTGGCCCGCAGCCTGCGCGACCTGTTCATGCGTCGCCTGCGGCGGGAAATCCCGCCCTTCTCGCGCGTCCTGATCGAAACCACCGGACTGGCCGATCCCGCGCCAGTGCTGTATACCCTGCTCGAGGATTTCTTCATCGCCGAGCGCTTCCGGATCGATGGCGTCGTGACGGCGGTCGACGCGACGCACGCCAGCCGCCAGCTTGGGCGCCATTTCGAGGCGGTGCGGCAGGTAGCGATGGCTGATCGCCTGTTGCTGACCAAGTGTGATCTGGCAGAGCCGGCGGAGATCGCCGCGCTGTCCCGGCGGCTGCGCCGGGCAAACCCCGGCGCACCGCAGATCGAGGTCTGCCATGGCCGCATCGGTGCCGAACAGGTCCTCGGCTGCGGGTTCTACGACCCCGCCGGAAAAGCTCCCGATGTGCGGCGCTGGCTGGCCGAGGAGAAGGTCAGGGCGGAGCAGGCTGGCTGGCAGCGGGACCTGCATGTGCATGACCCCACTCGCCATGACGCGCTGGTCCATTCCTTCGTCCTGCGCTTCGACCAGCCATTTGCTTGGTCGGACTTCACCGAGGCGATCGACGTCCTGCTCGCGACCTGTGGTGACCGTATCCTGCGCGTCAAGGGTCTCGTCGCGATCGCCGAGGAAAGCGGGCCGCGAGTCGTGCAGTGCGTGCAGCACATGCGGTATCCGGCGGCCTCGCTGCCGGACTGGCCGGATGAGGACCGGCAGAGCAGGCTGGTGTTCATCGTCCGGGCGCTCGAGCGCAGCATCGTCGACCAGGCCTTCGTCATGTTCTGTGGCACCGCCGCGATCAGGGAGTCATGACGACCTGACGATGGGCCACTGGCAACGTGCGGCGACTCGCGCGAAGCCGTGCAGAGGGTAGAATTCGGACTGTTGCCGATCTACCCACCCTGCCGATGCCTGTCGCCGATTTCCCGCTGACGCTGCTCTGCCACCCGGCAACTCCGGCCCCCGTGGTGCGGTCGCTTGAAGCCCGGGCAGCTCGCACCGCCAACGGCGACCTCATGCTGGCCTACCGTCTGCGCGGCGACATGGTCCGCCTGCTGATCCCGCCGCCGGCTGCACCAGACCGCGCCGACGGCCTCTGGGAACACAGCTGCTTCGAGGCCTTCGTCGGCATCGCCGGCGAGCCGGGGTACCACGAGTTCAACTTCTCGCCATCCGGTGAGTGGGCAGGCTATGCCTTCGCTGGCTACCGCCAGCCCGCCGTCCTGGCGGCGCCACTGCCGGCGCCGCGGCTGACAGCCACGCTGTCGGCCGGCCGCCTCGAACTGGAGGTGCTGATCGCCGCCGCCGCCTTGCCGCCGAATGCCGCTGCAGCGCGACTGCAGATCGGCCTCGCCGCAGTCGTGGAAGCTGCCGATGTCGTCGATGGCAGCCACAGCTACTGGTCTTTGCACCATCCGGCCAGTCTGCCGGACTTCCATCATCGCGACGGCTTTCGTCTCGAACTCGACCCGGCAGCCGGTTCTGCCTGAAGGAATCCCCGATGCCTGCACTGCTGACCGGCCTCGACCGCCTGCTCTCCGACCCCGACCTGCGGCGACCCCTGCGCGGCCGCCGGCTTGCCCTGCTCGCCCACCCGGCATCGGTCAGCGCCGACATGAGGCATGCGCTCGACGCGCTGGCAGCACTGCCCGATCTGCAACTGACGGCCGCCTTCGGACCACAGCACGGATTGCGCGGCGACAAACAGGACAACATGGTCGAATCGGCCGAATTCTTCGACCCGCAGCACCGAATCCCGGTGTTCAGCCTCTACGGCACGGTGCGCCGGCCAACGCCGGCGATGATGTCGGACTTCGACATCCTGCTGGTCGACCTGCAGGATGTCGGCTGCCGCATCTACACCTTCATCACCACCTTGCTGTACGTTCTCGAGGCGGCCGCCACGCACCGCAAGGAAGTGTGGATTCTCGACCGCCCGAACCCGGTCGGACGGCCAATCGAGGGATTGCTGCTGCGCCCGGGTTGGCAGAGCTTCGTCGGTGCTGGACCGCTGCCGATGCGCCACGGCCTGACGATGGGCGAACTCGCGTGCTGGTTCATCGACCACTGCGGACTCGAACTCGACTGCACGGTCATCCGCATGCACGGCTGGGAACCCGATTCGGCACCGGGCCACGGCTGGCCGACCGGCCAGCGCAGCTGGATCAACCCCAGCCCCAACGCCCCCGGCTTGGCGATGGCACGCTGCTACCCCGGCACGGTGATGCTCGAGGGCAGCACGCTTTCCGAGGGCCGCGGCACGACGCGACCACTCGAGCTGTTTGGCGCACCCGATCTCGACGCCCGCCGGCTGATCGCCGGCATGCATGCGCTGGCACCGGCTTGGCTGCGCGGCTGCCGGCTGCGCGAGTGCTGGTTCGAGCCGACCTTCCACAAGCATGCCGGGCAGCTCTGCCATGGCGTCCAGATCCATGTCGACGACAGCGCCTATCAGCACCGGGAGTTTCATCCGTGGCGGCTGCAGAGTCTCGCTTTCAAGGTCTTGCGGCAACTGCAGCCGGACTACCCGCTGTGGCGCGATTTCCCCTACGAGTACGAACTCGATCGGCTGGCGATCGACCTCATCAACGGCTCACCGCTGTTGCGGCAGTGGGTCGACGACCCGGCGGCAACACCGGGCGACCTCGACGCACTGAGCCAGGCCGACGAGGACGCGTGGCTGCAGATTCGCCAGGATTTCCTGCTCTACTGAAACGGGTAGACGAATCGGCGCCAGAGACGGCACCGCTCCGCAGAGCGCTCGCGCAGCGCGGTTGATGCACCGGCTCGAGATCTCCGGCGGCGCTCACCCGCCAGTACAGCCTACGACGACACCGCTTCGCGGACGGCCGCCGCCAGTTTCTCGGCGGCACGGTTGACCAGCAGCGGATCCTGCCCTTCGACCATCACGCGCAGCAGCGGCTCGGTTCCGGAAGCGCGCAGCAACACCCGGCCGCAGCCCTCCAGTTGACGCTCGACCTCGTCCCGGGTGGCAATGATCTGCGGATGGTCCTGCCACGGAAAACCCTTGCTCAACGCTACGTTGATCAGCTTCTGCGGATACAGATGCAGGCAACCCAGCAACTGCTGCAGGTCGCAGCCCTCCTCGCGCAGGGCACACAGCACCTGCAGCGCGGAGACGATGCCGTCGCCAGTGGTATGGCGATCGAGACAGAGGATGTGGCCCGAGTTCTCCCCGCCATAAAGCCAGCCCTTCTGCCGCAGCATGTCGGTGACGTAGCGATCACCGACGGCAGCGCGGGCAAACGGCACCCTGAGTTCGCCGAGCGCGTGTTCGAGAGCGAGGTTGGTCATCAGCGTGCCGACGACTCCGGCAACCGCACCCTGTCGCAGTCGGCTGCGCACCACCGCGAACAGCAGTTGGTCGCCATCGTAAACCCTGCCCAGGGCATCGACCATGATCAGGCGGTCGCCATCACCGTCAAGGGCGATCCCGAGATCGGCTCCCTGTGCGACAACCGCCGTGCACAAGGCGCCCGGGGCTGTCGCGCCAACATCCTGGTTGATGTTGAGGCCATTGGGCTCGGTGCCGATGTTGCTCACTTCGGCACCGAGTTCGTGAAAGACGTGCGGCGCCAGATGATAGGCAGCGCCGTTGGCGCAATCGACGACGATCTTCAGCCCGCGCAGGTCCATGTCGAAGGGAAAGGTGCCCTTGCAGAACTCGATGTAGCGGCCGTCGGCGTCGTCGATCCGCCGCGCCCGTCCGAGTCCGGCGGACGGCACACAGGTCAGCGGTTCGTCGAGCGCCGCCTCGATCTCGAGTTCCATCTCGTCGGGCAGCTTGCTTCCGTTCGCCGCGAAGAACTTGATCCCATTGTCGTAGTACGGGTTGTGCGACGCGGAGATGACGATGCCTGCCTGCAAGCGCAGGGCACGAGTCAGGTGGGCAATCGCCGGCGTCGGCATTGGCCCGACCAGACAGACATCGACTCCGGCGGCGGAAAAGCCCGCTTCGAGCGCCGCCTCGAGCATGTAGCCGGAGATCCGGGTGTCCTTGCCGATCAGCACCGCTGGTCGGTCGCCCGCCTTGGCATGGCTGCGGGCGCTGTCGCGCGCAGCCAGGACCCGCCCCGCCGCATGCCCCAGGCGCATGACAAACTCGGGCGTGATCGGCGTCTCGCCGACGCGCCCGCGGACGCCATCGGTGCCAAAATACTTTCTTGTCACGGCTTTTCTCTCCCCTTGAGCACAGGCACCGACGGGTACCTGTCACACAGCTGACATTCTACCCACTGGCTCGGGGAACGGACCGCGAATTAACGCACGAAAGCTGCCACGAACGCTGCCGGCGCCGCGGCCGCGGGCATTGCTGCAGCCCGGCCTGAGCACTTCTTGCCCCAGGTCTCCCGGCCAAAAGCGCGGAGCGGCGCTGGCGCGACGGGCCTCAGGCTGCCGCTGCCGGCGGCAAAGCGTCGGCAGCCCGCAGCGCCTGCCAGACGGCAAGAGCGTCGCGGGTTTCGGCCACGTCGTGGACGCGCAGGATGCGTGCACCGCGCTCGGCAGCCAGTACCGCTGCGGCGATGCTGGCTGCCAGGCGCTCGCCGAGCGGGCGCCCCGTGATTGCGCCCAGCATCGACTTGCGTGACACGCCGGCGAGAACCGGCAGACCTTCGCTGGTCAGTTGATCGAGACCGCGCAGCAACTCGAGATTGTGCTGCAGCGTCTTGCCGAAGCCGAAGCCCGGATCGAGCAGCAGGCGATCGTCACTGACCCCGGCAGCCATTGCCGCCTGCACGCGGCGACGCAGGAAGTGCTGCACCTCGGCGACGACGTTCGTGTACGCGGGTTGCTGCTGCATCGTCAGCGGTTCCCCCTGCATGTGCATCAGGCAGACCGCGCAGTCGCTGTCGGCGACCGCCTGCAGAGCCCCCGGCATTCGCAGGCCGTAGATGTCGTTGATCATCGACGCACCATGCCGCAGCGCCGCGCGCATGACTTCCGGCTTGTAGGTATCGACCGAGATCGGCACACCACAGCCGGCAAGATCGTCTAGTACCGGCAGGAGGCGATGCAGTTCCTCGTCGGCGGTCACGGGGAGCGCCCCGGGACGCGATGACTCGGCACCGAGATCGAGCAGGTCGGCGCCCGCCTCGATCTGCCGCTGCGCCTGTGCAACAGCCCCCGCAATGTCGTCGGCGAGGCCGTCGCCCGAGAAGGAATCGACTGTCAGGTTCACGATACCCATGAGCAATGGGCGATCGCAACCCAGCCGGAAACCTCCGCAACGCAGCATGCGAGGCGACAGCGGACGAGGCAGGAAGCGCCGGGCCCCCTTCGTCAGGCCGGCGCCGGTGGCGCGCTTGGCGCTGCGTCGGGCGTATTGTGATCGGCCTTGTTGGCAGGAGGCAGCTGTGTCTGCTTGGGTGGCCGCGGTGGCTTGCCTTGCATGATGTCGTTGATCTGGTCAGCGTCGATCGTCTCGAGTTCGAGCAGAGCCGCCGCCATCGCCTCCACCTTGTCGCGGTGCTCTTCAAGCATGCGGCGAGCAAGGGCGTACTGCTCGTCGATGATGCGGCGGATCTCGCGGTCGACCTTCTCCATCGTCGCTTCCGACATGTTCTTGTGCGTCGTCACCGATCGCCCAAGGAAGACCTCGCCTTCGTTCTCGCCGTACACCATCGGCCCCAGTGCATCCGACATGCCATAGCGGGTGACCATATCGCGTGCCATCTGCGTCGCCCGCTCGAAGTCGTTCGAGGCGCCGGTCGTCATCTGGTTCATGAACAGTTCTTCGGCAATGCGGCCACCGAAGAGGACTGCGATGCGACTCATCAGATAGACGCGGTCGTAGGCATAGCGATCCTCCTCCGGCAACTGCATGGTCAGCCCCAGGGCACGACCGCGCGGAATGATGGTCACCTTGTGAACCGGATCCGACTTCGGCATGAGCTTGGCAACCACGGCATGACCCGACTCGTGATAGGCCGTATTGCGCCTCTCATCCTCGTTCATTACCATGCTGCGCCGCTCGGCGCCCATCATGATCTTGTCCTTGGCCTTCTCGAAGTCCTCCATGTCCACCAGACGCTTGTTGCCACGGGCAGCAAAAAGCGCTGCCTCATTGACCAGGTTGGCGAGATCGGCACCGGAGAAACCGGGCGTTCCACGGGCGATGATGTCAGCCTTGACATCCGGCGACAACGGCACCTTGCGCATGTGCACCATCAGGATCTGCTCGCGGCCACGGATGTCCGGCAGCGGAACCACCACCTGACGGTCGAAGCGCCCCGGACGCATCAGTGCCGGATCGAGCACGTCCGGCCGGTTGGTCGCGGCAATGACGATGACGCCGACACTGCCTTCGAAGCCATCCATCTCGACGAGCATCTGGTTGAGCGTCTGCTCGCGTTCGTCGTTACCGCCGCCCAGGCCAGCGCCACGCTGCCGGCCGACGGCGTCGAGCTCATCGATGAAGATGATGCATGGAGCGTGCTTCTTGGCGTTCTCGAACATGTCGCGAACGCGTGCCGCACCGACACCGACGAACATCTCGACAAAGTCCGAACCGGAAATCGAGAAGAACGGAACCTTGGCCTCGCCGGCGATCGCCTTGGCCAGCAGCGTCTTGCCGGTGCCGGGATTGCCGACGAGCAAAACCCCCTTCGGGATGCGCCCGCCAAGCTTCTGGAATTTCGACGGGTCACGCAGAAAATCGACGAGTTCCGACACTTCTTCCTTCGCCTCGTCGCAACCGGCGACGTCGGCAAAGGTGATCGTGTTGGTCGATTCGTCAAGCAGACGTGCCTTGCTCTTGCCGAACGAAAAGGCGCCGCCGCGGCCGCCACCCTGCATCTGGCGCATGAAGAAGATCCAGACGCCGATCAGCAGCAGCATCGGGAACCAGCTGACGAAGATGCTCATCAGGAACGACTGCTCTTCCTCGGGCTTGGCTTCGATCTTGACGCCATGCTTGAGAAGGTCCGAGACCATCCACAGGTCGGGCGGCGCATAGCTGGTCAACTTGCGACCATCGGTGGTCGTCGCCTTGAGCACACGCCCTTCGATCACCACCTTGGCGATGTTTCCCTTGCCCACCTCCTCGATGAACTGGGAGTATTCCATCGACGTCTGGGCCACCTGGCGATTGTTGAACTGGTTGAACACCGTCATCAGGACGAGACCGATTACCAGCCATACTGCCAGATTCTTGAACATGTTATTCAATGCGTCACCTCTTCATCTTGCCCGGATGGCCGGTTCCGAAACCCCCGCCATTGTTGCAGAATTGCATTCTAAACCGATTCCCGGTGGGAGAATCAAGCAAAAGCGTTCGATGGTTCGTCAAGTCCTCAGACTCCTGCCCAGCAGATAGACCTCCGGGCTGCGGTCACGCGAGGCATCCGGCTTGCGCAGGACCACCTGCCTGAAGGTCTGCCGCATCTGGGCGAGGAAATCGGCGAAGCCGAAACCCTGAAACGCTTTGACCAGCAGGCAGCCGTCCGGTTGCAGCCATTGCCGCGCAAAATCGAGAGCCAGTTCAGCCAGATGCATTCCCTGCGCCTGATCGCACAGGCTTATGCCCGAGATATTGGGCGACATGTCGGAAAGCACAAGCCCAACCTTTTGCTGCTGCAGCAGTCCCTGCAGGCGATCGAGAACCGCCTGCTGGCGAAAGTCCCCGGGCAGGAAAAGGACTCCCGGAAGTGGCTCCATGACCAGGATGTCGACGGCGATGACCCGACCCCTCCCCTGCTGGCGCTTCGCGACGACCTGCGACCAGCCTCCCGGACTCGCCCCCAGGTCGACGACCAGATCGCCCGGCCGGATCAGATGTTCCCGGTCATCGATCTGCAGCAGCTTGTAGGCGGCGCGCGAGCGGTAGCCTTCGGCCCTGGCCCGCTGGACGTAACTGTCGCTCACATGCTCACGCAGCCAAGCATTGCTCGACCTGCTGCGCTTCATGCCCGGAAACCCGCTAGAATGGGCCCTCCATCGAGGGACCCAGCATGCTCACTTTGAACTCCGAAGAGCGCCGCGCCCTGCGCGCCCGCGCCCACTCCCTGAACCCGGTGGTCGCGATCAGCCAGAACGGGCTCTCCGACCCGGTTGTCAGGGAGATCGACGCCAGCCTGGCGGCCCACGAACTGATCAAGATCCGCGTCCATAACGATGATCGGGACACGCGCGAGAGCTTCCTCGCCAGCCTCTGCGAGCGGCTGGCTGCGGCGCCGGTGCAGCATATCGGCAAGCTCCTCGTTCTCTGGCGACCGCGTCCGGAGAAGCCGCAGACGCCGGGCAGGGCCCGCCTGCGACGCAACGCGCCGCACCGCAGCAAGCGCAGTTTCCAGGGCAGCGCCGGCAGCTGATCGCCGTTCGCGACGGCAAGCACCTCGCCGGCTGGCGACCGCCTGGCAGCCTGCCGGCCTAGCGGGCACTGCGCGCCGCGACAGCCACAAGCAGCAGACCGAGGAGACTCTGCAGCAGGTAGAGGATGCTGGAAACGCCATGCCAGGCGGCAAAGCGGTCACGCAGGACGCTCGCCATCACCTCGCGCGGCAGCGCGTCGGCCTTGAGCTGCGCCAGCAGCGGCTGGACGCCGAAAAGTCCGACGACGGTCAGCAGCAGCATCAGCAGCAGCAGCCAGAAATCCCAGCGCCGAACGACGGCGCCCCGCAGGCGCACGAGCAGGAAGAGCAGCAGATAGCCGGCACACCCCAGCCCGACCCAGCCGATCAGTTCGAACAGCCGGCCCGCAAGCTGCCCGGCAAGCGGGCGATCGCTGCCCAAGGCGTGGAACAGCGTCGGCGCGACGAGGTAGCCGATCGACCAGAGGCCGCCCACCCAGAGCGTCAGAGCGACGCTGTACAGAATTTCGGCGAGGCGCCGCATGGCCGCTCTCACTCGTAACGAACGTCGATGACTTCGTATTCCCGGACGCCGCCGGGTGCCTGCACCTCGGCAATGTCGCCGGCGAACTTGCCGATCAGCGCCCGCGCGATCGGCGAATTGATCGAGATCTTGCCACCCTTGATGTCGGCCTCGTCCTCGCCGACGATCTGATAGCGCACCCGCGCGCCGGTCTCCTGGTCTTCGAGGTCGAGCGTCGCGCCGAAAACGCAGCGCCCGTCGGCATCGAGCAGCTTCGGGTCGATGATCTGAGCATTGGCGAGCTTGCTCTCGAACTCCTTGATGCGACCCTCGACGAAGCCCTGCCTTTCCTTGGCGGCATCGTACTCGGCGTTCTCCGAAAGGTCGCCATGCGAGCGCGCCTCGGCGATTGCCGCGATCGCCCGCGGACGCTCGACGGTCTTCAGATGATGCAGTTCGGCACGCAATTTCTCGGCGCCCTTGACGGTTACGGGTACTTTGCTCATATCGTTCGCTGCCAGTGACAAGACTCCGGCGCCCGAGAGCAGCAGCACGGCGCCGGCGGTTGCAAGGATTGACTGACGGTCATGACTGTCGAGGCACCCCTGATGATGAAAGTCATGACCGTTTCCCTCATCCCCGGCCCTTCTCCCGCGCACGGGAGAAGGGAGATTCGTGAGTCGCTGACGCGACTTTCACATTAATGAAGTTGCGCGTGCAGTTCCTGTATCGGGTAGACGACCAGTTCGCCACGGTTCCTGATCCCCGCTGCAGCCGCTTCGGCACCCCAGATCGTCGTGTAGATGGTTACCCGTGCCGCCAGCCCAGAGGTCCGGATCGATCGCGAGTCGCTGATCGCCTTGCGCTTCTCGTCGACGGTGTTGATGATCAGGACGATCTCGTTGTTCTTTATCATGTCGACGACGTGCGGACGGCCCTCGGTCACCTTGTTCACCGGCGTCACGGCAATGCCTGCGGCGGCGATCGCCGCCGCCGTTCCGCGCGTCGCGAGAAGCGTGAAGCCGGCTGCCTGCAGTTCGCCGGCAATCTTCACTACCTTTGGCTTGTCCGAGTCCTTGACGCTGACGAACACTTGGCCGGAACTCGGCAGCCGCACGCTGGCAGCCATCTGGCTCTTGATGAACGCCTCGGAAAAGCTGCGTCCGACCCCCATCACCTCGCCCGTCGATTTCATCTCGGGGCCGAGAATCGTATCGACGCCGCGAAACTTGATGAACGGAAAGACGGCTTCCTTGACCGAGTAGTAGTCCGGCACCACTTCCCTGGTGAGACCCTGGCTGGCCAGCGACTTGCCGACCATGCAGCGGGCAGCGATCTTCGCCAGTGGGAGGCCCGTCGCCTTCGACACGAAAGGAACGGTACGCGAAGCCCGCGGATTCACCTCGAGAACGAAGACGACGCCCTTCTGGATGGCAAACTGGATGTTCATCAGCCCGCAGACCTTGAGGCCCCTGGCCAGAAGTCGTGTCTGCCGGCGCAACTCGTCCTGCATTTCGGGGGCCAGCGTATAGGGCGGCAGCGAGCAGGCGGAATCGCCCGAGTGCACCCCGGCCTGTTCGATGTGCTCCATGACGCCGCCGATCAGCACCTCCTGGCCATCGCAGAGCGCGTCGACGTCGACCTCGGACGCATCGTTGAGAAAACGATCGAGAAGCACCGGCGAATCATTCGAGACCTTGACGGCTTCACGCATGTAGCGCTCGAGATCACGCTCCTCGTGGACGATTTCCATCGCGCGTCCACCCAGCACGTACGACGGTCGGACGACCAGCGGATAGCCGATCTCGGCAGCCAGCCGCAGCGCTTCGGACTCGGTGCGGGCAGTCCGGTTGGCGGGCTGTCGCAGACCAAGCTCGTGCAAAAGCTTCTGGAAGCGCTCGCGATCCTCGGCAGCGTCGATCATGTCCGGGCTGGTGCCGATGATCGGCACGCCGTTGGCTTCAAGGTCGCGCGCCAGCTTGAGCGGCGTCTGACCACCGAACTGGACGATGACCCCGAGCGGCTTCTCGACGGCAACGATCTCGAGCACGTCCTCGAGCGTCAGGGGCTCGAAGTAGAGGCGATCGGAAGTATCGTAGTCGGTGGACACCGTTTCCGGGTTGCAGTTGACCATGATCGTCTCGTAGCCGTCGGCACGCAGCGCCAGTGCGGCATGGACGCAGCAGTAATCGAACTCGATTCCCTGGCCGATGCGGTTGGGTCCGCCACCGAGGACCATGATCTTCTGCCGGTCGCTGGGCAGCGACTCGCACTCCTCCTCATAGGTCGAGTACAGGTACGCGGTATCGGTGGCAAATTCGGCGGCGCAGGTGTCCACCCGCTTGAACACCGGGCGAAGCTGCCACTCGTGGCGACGCTGGCGGACGGCTGCCTGCGTCGTCCGCATCAGGGTGGCGAGCCGCTTGTCGGAGAAGCCGGCCCGCTTGAGATGCCAGAGCTCGTCGCGCGACAGCGACCCGAGTTCGCGACCGCGAATCCGTTCGGCCTTGCGGTAGAGGTCCTCGATCTGAGCCAAGAACCATGGGTCGATCGCCGTCAGGCGATGGATTTCGTCGAGCGACATGCCGATCCGGAAGGCGTCGGCAAGATACCAGATGCGCTCGGGACGCGCCTCGCTCAGGGCAGCCTCGATCTCCTCGCGGTCGGCGCTCTTCTCGTCGAAACCATCGACGCCGACCTCGAGCCCGCGCAGCGCCTTCTGCAGCGACTCCTGGAAGGTACGCCCGATGGCCATCACCTCGCCCACCGATTTCATCTGCGTCGTCAGGCGCGAATCCGCCTCGGGAAACTTCTCGAAGGCAAAGCGTGGCACCTTCGTCACCACGTAGTCGATCGACGGCTCGAAGGAGGCGGGAGTCCTGCCGCCGGTGATCTCGTTGGCAAGTTCGTCCAGCGTATAGCCGACCGCCAGCTTCGCCGCCACCCTGGCGATCGGGAAGCCGGTCGCCTTCGACGCCAGCGCCGACGAGCGCGAAACACGTGGATTCATCTCGATGACGATCATCCGACCGTCGTCCGGGCAGATGGCGAACTGCACGTTGGAACCGCCGGTGTCGACGCCGATCTCGCGCAGGACGGCGACCGAGGCGTCGCGCATGATCTGGTATTCCTTGTCGGTCAGCGTCTGCACCGGCGCGACGGTGATCGAATCGCCGGTATGGACACCCATCGGATCGAAGTTCTCGATCGAGCAGACGATGATGCAGTTGTCGCGACGGTCGCGGACAACTTCCATCTCGAACTCCTTCCAGCCGATCAGCGACTCCTCGATCAGCAGCTCGCGCGTCGGACTGGCCTCCAGGCCGCGCTTGCAGATCTCGATGAACTCCTCCTGGTTGTAGGCGATTCCGCCACCCGAACCACCCATGGTGAAGGACGGCCGGATGATCGCCGGATAGCCGATCATCGCCTGCACCTGCAGCGCTTCCTCCATCGAGTGCGCCATCGCCGAGCGCGCCGAACCGAGACCGATGCGCGTCATAGCCGCCTTGAACTTCTCCCGGTCCTCGGCCTTGTCGATCGCCTGTTTCGTCGCGCCGATCATCTCGACCGCATAACGATCGAGGACGCCGTGCCTGGCCAGATCGAGCGCGCAGTTGAGGGCAGTCTGACCTCCCATGGTCGGCAACAGTGCATCTGGCCGCTCGCGGCTGATGATCTTCTCCAGCACCCGCCAGTTGATCGGCTCGATATAGGTGACATCGGCCATTTCCGGATCGGTCATGATCGTCGCCGGATTGGAGTTCACCAGGATCACCCGATAGCCCTCCTCACGCAGTGCCTTGCACGCCTGCGCGCCGGAGTAATCGAACTCGCAGGCCTGACCGATGACGATCGGGCCGGCGCCGATGATCAGAATGCTCTTAATGTCTGTGCGCTTGGGCATCTTGCTTCTTTTCGAGTTGCATCATCTGGACAAAGCGGTCGAACAGACAGGCGATGTCGTGTGGTCCTGGACTGGCCTCGGGATGGCCCTGGAACGAGAACGCCGGCACGTCGCTGCGCGCAACACCCTGCAGCGAGCCGTCGAACAGTGATTCGTGCGTGCGCAGCAGGTTCGCCGGCAGGGTATCGGCGTCGACCGCAAAACCGTGGTTCTGGCTGGTGATCAGGACCTGCCCGGTCTGCAGATCCTTGACCGGGTGGTTGGCACCGTGGTGTCCGAACTTCATCTTCATTGTCCTGGCGCCCGAGGCCAGCGCCAGCAACTGGTGGCCAAGGCAGATGCCGAAGGTCGGCACACGTCGGGCCAGGATCTCGCGGATGGCGGTGATCGCATAGTCGCAGGGTTCCGGATCACCCGGGCCGTTCGAAAGAAAGACCCCGTCTGGCTGCAATTCGAGCACTTTGGCGGCAGTCGTCTGCGCCGGCACCACCGTCACCCGACAGCCACGCGCAGCCAGCATGCGCAGAATGTTGTGCTTGACACCGTAATCGTAGGCGACGACGTGCAACTCGGCCGGCGGTGGCGCCCGGTAACCGTCGAGGCCCCAGGCACCGCCTTGCCAGACATAGGGTTCGCTCACACTGACGACGCGGGCCAGATCCATTCCGGCGAGACCCGGGAAGGCGCGAGCGGCAGCCAGCGCACGCTGCTCATCGACCTCCACGGCCATGATGCAGCCGGACTGGGCACCCTGCTCGCGCAGGATGCGAGTCAACCTGCGCGTGTCGAGGCCACTGATGGCAACGATTCCATGCTTCCGCAGGTAGTCCGGCAGCGTCTCGCGCAGGCGCCAGCTCGCAGCGCGCACCGGCAGGTCACGAATGACGAGGCCGGCAGCATGGTTGGCGCGCGATTCGAAGTCCTCGTCGTTGCAGCCGACGTTGCCGATGTGCGGATAGGTGAGCGTGACGATCTGGCGGCAATACGAGGGATCGGTGAGGATCTCCTGGTAACCCGTCATCGCCGTGTTGAACACGACCTCACCGCTGGTGCTGCCAGCAGCACCGATCGCCAGACCCCTGAAGATCGTGCCGTCAGCCAGGGCGAGAATCGCCGGCGGCAGAGTGGGTAACAAGGACACGCATGACTCCTGTTGAAGCTGTTGAATTCGTCGCCGGTCCGGGGCGCAGACACGCAAAAGCGGGACAGGCGTTCAGCCCTCCCGCTCGGATCCTTGCCAGCCCGCGGATTATACCGGAGGCGGCCTCCCTTGGGGCAAGCAGACGAGCCGAGGCCGGCCTCGCGTCGCCACCGCCGCAGCGGCCGCCTGAGGGCGGCGCAGCGACGACGACGGCAGTTCTTCAGCGCAAAGCAAGAACGTCCTGCATGTCGAACAGCCCGCTCGTGCGTTGCGCGAGAAAGCGCGCAGCGCGCAGGCTGCCCAGGGCATAGGGCATGCGGCTGCTCGCCTTGTGGCCAATCTCGACGCGTTCCCCGAGACCACAGAACATGACCTGATGATCGCCAACGATGTCGCCGCCGCGCACGGTGGCAAAACCGATCGTTGCCGGCGCACGCTCGCCGGTGACGCCCTGGCGGCCATAGACGGCGCACTCGGCGAGTTCACGGCCAAGGGCCTCCGCCACCACTTCGCCCATGCGCAGAGCAGTGCCCGACGGCGCATCGACCTTGTGCCGATGGTGCGCCTCGACGATCTCGACATCGTAGCCATCGGCGAGAATCCTCGCCGCGACGTCGAGCAAGCGGAAGACGAGGTTGACACCGACGCTCATGTTCGGCGCAAAGACGATCGGAATCTCCTCTGCAGCAGCACTGATCGCGCGCTTGCCGGAGGCGTCGAAACCGGTCGTGCCGATGACCATCGCCACGCCATGCCGGCGGCAGATCTCGAGGTGCCTGAGGCTGGCCTCGGGTCGCGTGAAATCGATGAGACAGCTCGCCCGGGCAATCCCGGCCTCTTCATCACTGCTGACCGCTACGCCGCAAGGCATGCCGATCAGCTCGCCGGCATCCCTCCCCTGGACACCTGCGTCCGGCTGGTCGAGAGCCGTCACCAGACTCGCCTCGCCGTCACGCAGGGTCGCTTCAAGCAGGCAGCGGCCCATGCGACCACCCGCACCGGCCACAGCGATTCTCAGTTCCGTCATATCAGAATCCCACGCTTTCCATCATCCGACCAAAAAAACCCTTCTCATCCGGTGGTGGCATGACCACGCTGCCGTCTGTTGGCAGCGCCCCCAGATCGATCTCGCGATTGCGCGTTTCCGACACGACCTCCGCCACCCCCGGCTCCGCCGCCGCGACGTCGCCGCTGACGCTGACCAGCCTGCCATCCGCATCGAAAAAGACCGAAAGCCGCCGCGTTTCGATCTCGCCCGAACGGCCCTTCTGCAACGAATAGAAATAGTCCCAGCGACTGGCGTGGAACATGTCCATCAACAGTGGCGTGCCGAGAATGAAGCGCACCTGATCGCGTGAAAGCCCGGGACGCAATTGCGACACCATCTCCTGTGTCAGGACGTTGCCCTGTTGCACATCGATCCGGTATTCCTTGACGATGCGCGGTACCGAGGAACAGGCAAGAAGCGTGGAGAGGGCAACGGCCGTAACGGCGATTCGCGGCAAGATCATGTTGTGGTCGAATCGTGATGGATGGTGAATGTCAGGCGGGCCGAATCGAGGCACCCGGCGGTCGCCGCAGCGCTTGCGGATCCGGCTGCACGCCTGCACCGGTACCGCACGGCTGCCGTCGTCGGTATATCATACTCGAAAAGACTCCATTCCTTTGCTGTAACCGACCAAGGCACGCTGATGAGCAACCCCGAAGACCTGAAGAGCATGGGGCTGAAAGCCACCGCACCCCGCCTCAAGATCCTCGCCTTGTTCGAGAGGACCGCAGTTCGCCATCTCACCGCCGAGGACGTCTACCGCCTGCTGCTGGCCGATAACCTGGACATCGGACTGGCCACCGTCTACCGCGTGTTGACGCAGTTCGAGCAGGCAGGTCTGCTCGAACGCCACTTCTTCGAATCGGGCAAGGCGGTGTTCGAGCTCAGTCATGCACAGCACCATGACCACCTAGTGTGCATCGACTGCGGTCGCGTCGAGGAGTTCTACGATGCCGAAATCGAGCGACGGCAAACGCGGGTGGCAAAGGAGCGCGGCTTCAGCATTCGCGAGCACGCCCTCCACCTCTACGCGCAGTGTACCAAGCCGGACTGTCCTCACCGGAGCGCCGCCAGCCGGACTGTCGGCGAACGCAGCAAGCTGCCCTCCTGACGGTCATGACTTTCGCCACACCCCTGATGATGAAAGTCATGACCGTTTCCCTCATCCCCGGCCCTTCTCCCGCGCACGGGAGAAGCGAGATTCGCGAGTCGCAGACGCGACTTTCACATTAAAGTGGGACACGACTGAGCGGGTGTGAAGAAACCATCGCGAGCTGGCCAGGATGCCCGACGCGATGGAGCGAACGGCGAGACCGACTCCCCGCGAGCTGACAGCGCCGGCCCACCTCCGGCCGGATCGGCGCCGCGCCGCTCAAAGATGCTCGTACTCTGCGACGTCCGCAGCGGCGCTGCCCGCCGAGGCGGCAAACGAGATGACGCCACTGCCGCGCAGGACGAACTGCTCGTGCCGGATGAACAACTCCTGCTCGCCATTGATGGTCACAAAGGTGCCATTGGTGCTCAGGTCGATAAGGACGAACTTCCCGCCGCGGCGCTCGATGCGGGCATGCAGCCGCGAGGCGCGTCGATTGTGCACCGCGATCTCGCAGCCGGCGTCGCGACCCATGGCGACGCTCGGCCGGTGCCGGTCGAGCAGCTTGACATAGTGGCCGTAGCGTATGCACAAGCGCAGTTCCCGCTCGCGCGTCGACTGCGGCTTGTCGACCACCGGCTGGCGAGGCTCGCCTCTGGGTTCCGCCCAGATCACCTCGAAAACCGGGTCTTCGCCGGGCAGATCCGCGCTTGATGCGCTGTCCAGCCGGCGCGTCAGCAGTTGCAGCTGTGGCGTCAACAAGGCCTGCGTCGTGCCGCTGGTCACCAGTTGCCCGGCGTCTGCCAGACCGGCAAGCGACTCGGCGATACGCACCGCGTCACCAAAGACCTCGCCTTCATGCTCGACCAACGCGCCGTGGTGCAGACCGACGCGAATCGCCAACTGGACTCCCGAAACCGGTGGCAGATCGGCGACCCGGCGCTGCATGGCGATTGCCGCCTGGCAGGCATCGCTGGCGTTGCCGAAGACAGCAGTCAGTTCATCGCGTGCGGTCCCGACGAGGCGACCGTGAAAGCCGTCGATACCACGGACCATCCGCTTCATGCAGCGCTCGACCGCATGCAACGCCTCGGTGGTACCCAGCCGGGCAAACAGGCGCGAACTGCCGGCGACTGCGGCGTGGACCAGCGAAACCGTTGTTTGACCGTTGCTCATCAATCGTCTTCCGCTTGCGCCGCGGCGCAGCCGCGGCAGCGCCGGGCTGCCGGACCTGTCCCTTGCATCGCTGATCCGCCGCTCGCGCTCACGACCGCAACACCCGAATCGGCAGGGAATCCGGCACTGACCACCAGGCTGTCTGCTCTGGTGGATCAAGAACGGCATCGCCGCCAGCCGCTGCCAGCCACTCGTCACCCGCACGCAGGTTCCTGAAATCGAAGAGCGAATGGTCCGCCAGATGTGAGGGAACCACCTTCTGCAAGGCCGAAAACACCGCCTCGGTGCGCCCCGGAAAGCGCCGATCCCAGTCAGCCATCATGGCGCGAACCTTCTCCCGCTGCAGGTTGTTCTGCGAACCGCAGAGGTTGCAGGGGATGATCGGATACGCCATACCGCGAGCGAAACGGGCAATGTCCGCCTCCGCGCAATACGCGAGTGGTCGTATGACGACATGCGCGCCATCGTCGGTGACGAGCTTCGGCGGCATGGCCTTGAGCTGGCCGGCGAACAGCAGGTTGAGGAAGAGGGTATGCACGATGTCGTCGCGATGGTGACCCAGAGCGATCTTGTTCGCACCGAGTTCCTTGGCAGTCCGATAGATGACGCCGCGGCGCAGACGCGAACAGAGCGAGCACGTCGTCTTGCCCGCCGGCAGCTTCGCCTGCACCACCGAGTACGTGTCCTGCTCGACGATGCGGTAATCGATCCCGATCCCCGCCAGATACGCGGGCAGGACCTCTGCCGGAAAGCCGGGCTGTTTCTGGTCGAGATTCATGGCAATCAGACGGAAGGCGATCGGCGCCCGCTCGCGCAAAGCCATCAGGAGCGACAGCAGGGTGTAGGAATCCTTGCCGCCCGAGATGCAGACCAGGACCGTGTCCCCGTCCTCAATCATGTTGTAATCGGCGATCGCCTTGCCGGCCTTGCTCTCGAGACGCTTTCTCAGGCGCAGCAGGGTATTCGACAGTTCCACGAGCAGCTTTCTCCGGCAGAGCAGCGGTTCACAGATGCGCGGTGCGACCGCCATCGACGTTGATCACCTGGCCGGTGACGTAGGCCGCGTCATCCAGCAGGTAGTGTACCGCCCGCGCCACGTCCTGCGGACAGCCGACGCGATTGAGCAGCGTGTGCGCGACGATCGCCGCCTGCGCTGCGCCGTCGAAGACCTCGCTCTCGGGCCAAAGGATCGGCCCCGGCGCCACCGCGTTCACCCTTACCCGTGGCGCCAGTTCGATCGCCAGCGCGCGCGTCAGGCCCAGCAGGCCGGCCTTGGCGGCACAATACAGCGGATAGCCGGCAAGCGGGCGTTCAGCGTGAATATCGGTGATGTTGACGACGCTGCCGGCCGCAGCAATCAGATGCGGTGCCGCTGCCTGGGTCAGAAACAGCGGCGCCTGCAGATTGCTGCCGACGAGTTCATTCCAGGCCGCCAGGTCGATCTCTGCCAGCGGCGTCGGAAAGAAGCTCGAGGCGTTGTTGACCAGGGCGTCGAGACGGCCGAAACGATCGACGGTACCGGCAACCAGCTCCGGCAACCTGTCGATCTGGCGCAGGTCGGCCTGCAGACATGCCGCCGAAGACGCCCGGCGGGAATTCAGCTCGGCGACGAGCGCCTCTGCCTGCACCCCGGCCTGATGGTAATGCACCATGATGTTGGCTCCCGTCCCGTGCATCTCGAGTGCGATCGCTCTGCCCAGACGTCGCGCAGCACCGGTCACCAGTATCGTTTTCCCTTCCATCTCCAATTTCCGGCAGACGACAACAAGGAACTGATTTTAACGGATTCTTGTGCTCGCTTCCGGGAAAAAAGCAGGCATCCGGGCCGCCAGCGCGGTACACTGACGGCCTCTCCAACCGGAACCCGAGTCATGAACAGCACCGATACCCCGCTCTCGATCGATGACCTGACGCTGTTTTCCGAGCGCATCGCGCGGCTGCCGCCAGCCGACGTGGAGTGGGTTGGCGCCCTACTGGCGGAAGTGCTGCGCGCGCGCCGCCACGAGACCGATCTCCTGGCGATGCAGTCAGCCAGCGAACACGCTTCGAAGGAGAATGCCGACAACCTCAACGATCAACTCGCGCAGGTCGCTCTCGACACCGCCGAGTGGTTGCGTACGCTGTGGGACGTCGGCTACATGGGTGCCGGCAGCTTCCGTTCGGCACCACGTTCGGCCTTTCCGTCAATCGACCTTGACGATGTCAGGAAGTCGTCGCTCTTCGCCCGCATCCGACAGGGCAAGCACGCACTGCCCTTCCCGCCACCGACGCGTCACGGCCGCCCATGGCACGACGTGCTCGACGATACCGATGCGACACATCAGGTGGCGGCCGAGATCATCCGTGACGAGGAGGGACGGGCGCTGGCGGCGATCATTGAAGCCTGCGCGGAATGGCAGGTCGTCGAGGAACCCGTTGAGGACCGGCAGTTCGTCGTACAGCACCAGGGCAAGGGGCCACGCTACCGTCTGCATCTGCGAGGCGCCGACGACGCCGCGCTGCGCCGCGAGCCACCCGCGTTGACCTGCCCGCTGCTGCAACAGGAACGAGGCGGTTTTCACAGTCATTCGCTGCCCTGGCAGCGCGATGATGGCAGCACGCAGGTGGTCACCCTGCGCGCAGCGACCTGGGAGCGTGCGATGGCCGAGGCGGAACACTGGCTGGCAACCCATCATCCGGAACTCTACGGCCAGGTCCGTTTCATTCGCCAGTAAGCGTGCTGACTCGTCCACCAGCGACGGCAGCAACGCTGCCGCCGCCGTCAGCCGACGCCCTGGCCGCCAGCCAGCAACTCGCCCGGCATATTGCCGGCGACATCGCTGCGGCCGGCGGCTGGATCGGTTTCGACCGTTTCATGGAACTCGCGCTCTACGCACCAGGCATGGGCTACTATGCCGGCGGCGCCCGCAAGTTTGGCGCGGCAGGCGATTTCGTCACCGCTCCCGAGCTCTCGCCGGCGTTCGCCCAGACGCTGGCAGCGCAGTTGCAGCAATTGCTGCCGTGCGGCGCCGCGCAAGTGATCGAGGTCGGCGGTGGCAGCGGCAAGCTGGCCAGCGACCTCCTGCTCGAACTCGAAGGGCAGCGCATGCTGCCCACAAGTTACGCGATTCTCGAGCTGTCGGGCGAACTGCGCTGCCGGCAGCACGACACCATTCGCCGCCTGGCGCCACACCTCCTGTCACGGGTGCGCTGGCTCGAACATCTGCCCGCGCGCTTCACCGGTGTCGTTCTGGCGAACGAGGTCCTTGACGCGATGCCGGCGCAACTGGTGTGCTGGGACGGGGAACGCATCAGCGAACGTGGCGTCATCGCCAGCGGCGACCATTTTGCCTGGGCCGATCGACCCGCCAGCGGTCACCTGCTCGACCGCGCCCGGACGCTCGCTGCGGAGTGTGGCATCTGCCCGCCCTACCTGAGCGAGATCTCGCTCGCGGCGCAGGCCTGGGTTGCGCAATGGGCAAGAATCATCGATCAGGGCGTGCTGCTGCTGATCGACTATGGCTTCCCGCGCCACGAGTACTACCATCCACAGCGCGATGCCGGCACGCTGATGTGCCACTACCGCCACCGCGCTCACGATGATCCGTTCTACCTGCCGGGGCTGCAGGACATCACCGTGCACGTGGACTTCACAGCGATCGTCGAGAGTGGCTGCAGCGAGGGCCTCGAGCTGCTCGGTTACACCACCCAGTCCGCCTTCCTCTTCAACTGCGGGCTGACCGAAGTTCTCGCCAGGACACCCGTCGACGACACGCTGCGCTATCTGCCGCTCGCCAACGCGGTGCAGAAGCTGGTTTCACCGGCCGAAATGGGCGAGTTGTTCAAGGTGATGGCGCTCGGCAGGCGAATCGCCGAGCCGCTGTGCGGTTTCCGCAGCGGCGACCGCAGCGCAAGCCTGTGAGCCGTGCGGCGGGCAAGCCGGCAACAACCATCGCGCGGCAGCATGGGCGGCTGGACAGATGGTCGGCGAAAGCCCGCTACGCTGCTCCCAGGTCGCCGGACAACAGCTCTTCGACCGCCGCGACGCGCGCGCCGGACAAGCGCGCGGCAATCAGTGCCGGCTCGCTGCAGCCTGCCGCTATCGCTGCTGCATCGACGCTGCGGACGGCTGCCAGCGCGCGCCGCAACAGTGCCGGCGCCGGATAGGGCACCTCGAGCCACCCCAGACGACCGTGGAAATCGCAGATGCAGGCCTCGAGCAGTTGCTCGAAGCGGTCTGGACGACGCAGTGCGTCGCTGCCTTCAAGGAGGCGGACGACGGCTGCCGGCGTCAGTTGCGGTGCCCGGTGCACCTCACCATGATGACGGGCAACCAGAACGGCCAACTCGCGGCAGGCAGCCGGCACGCGCAAGCGCGCACAAAGCTGGCCCGCCAGCTCGACGCTGCGCGCCTCGTGGCCCGGATGGCGCGGCAAGTCGGCGGCGGGCGTCAGCCCCTTGCCAAGATCGTGCAGCAGTACGGCCCAGCGTACGGGCAGCGAACAGCGACGCTGTGCCGACTGATCGACGACCAGCATCACATGCACGCCGGTGTCGACCTCCGGGTGGCAGTCCGCACGCTGCGGTACGCCGAATAGCGCGTCGAGTTCGGGCAGCAGACGGGCGAGCGCGCCACATTGACGCAGAACCTCGAACATCCGCGACGGCCGGTCCTCCAGCAAACCCTTGGCGAGTTCCTGCCAGACGCGCTCGCTGACCAGGTGATCAACCTCGCCGGCAGCGACCATCTCCCGCAGCAGCCCGACCGTTTCGGGAGCGACCCGGAAGTCCGGAAAACGGGCGGCAAAGCGCGCAAGACGCAGAATGCGCACCGGATCCTCGCGAAACGCCGGGCCGACATGGCGCAGCACACGCGCCTGCAGATCGTCGATGCCGTGATGGGGGTCGATCAGTTCGCCGTCGACATCCCGAGCGATGGCATTGATCGTCAGGTCGCGACGCGCCAGATCCTCGGCCAGCGTCACCGTCGGCGCGGCATCGACCGAAAATCCACGATAACCGGGGCCGGTCTTGCGCTCGGTTCGCGCGAGTGCGTATTCCTCGTGCGACTGCGGATGCAGGAAGACCGGAAAGTCCTTGCCGACCTGCCGGAAGCCACGCGCCAACATCTCGCGGGGCGAAGCGCCGACCACCACGTAATCGCGGTCCTGCACGGGCAAGCCGAGGAGTTCATCGCGCACCGCACCGCCAACGCTGAAGATCTGCACGCGACCGGAACTCAGGGCTGCGCCGGCAGCGCCACCTGCTCGGCGACCGACGCGCAGGGGCAGTCGCCGAGCAGGCGGCGCAGCATGCAGGTGGTGTCAGCCGCCGCCCGTCTCAGCGGCCGGCCCGCAAACGATAGCGGTCGAAGCGCAGCTGCGGAATCTCCGCCGGCGAAAGATAGCCCGGCGCGACCGCTTCGAGCGCCTTCGGCTGCCAGCCGGGATAGTCATGCGTGCCATCACTGACGCTGTCGACTTCCATCGAACGTAGGTTGTCCGGCGACAGCGGCGGCTTCGGCAACAGCCACATCAGCCCTGCCTGCAGATAGGCCCAGCCGCCGGTCCCGAGGTCGATGATCCACGGCGACTTGCCGACGAGATGTGCCGTGTAGTCGACCAGTTCGCGCAGGGTGTACACCGTCGGTCCGCACAGCTCGTAGGTCTGCCCGACGGTAGCGTGGTCACTCAGGCTGTGGACGAAAGCCGCCGCCACGTCGCCCACGTAGACCGGCTGGAAGCGCGCGCTGCCACCGCCGAGGGGCAGAACCGGCAGCAGCCGGACAAGGCTGGCAAACATGTTGAGAAAGGCGTCACCGGGCCCGAAGATCACTGACGGACGAAAGACCGTCACGTCGAGCCGATCCATCGCCGCCCGTACGAGCATCTCGCCGTCACCCTTCGAGCGCAGGTATTCGGAAGGCGCGCCGAGACCGGCCTGCAGGGCGCTCATGTGCAGCAACCGCCGCACACCGGCCTGGCACATGGCGGCGACGATCTTCCGCGGCAGTTCGACATGAGCTGCCGCAAAGCCCCTGCCATACGGCAGCCGGGAATCGCTGTCGTGGAGGATGCCGACCAGATTGATGACTGCATCCTGCCCCTGCATCAGTTCGAGCAGTGCCTGCGGATCATGAACGTCGGCCTCGACCATCGTCACCATCGGCAAGGTGATGAGTTTCTTGGTGTTCTCGCGGCGGCGGGTGGGGATCGTCACGCGCACGCCACTTTCCGAAAGGTGACTGGCAATCCAGCCACCGACGAAACCACTGCCACCGATCAACAACACGTTCGCGAGGTCCATAGCGTCCTACCGAGGAAGAAGAAGTCCGGAAGGCATCATTCTAAGGCAAATCTTCGCCCTTGATCTCGCCGCCGGTGCGGGGAGCGATGACGCCGAGCCGGTTCTTCAGTGTCTGCGGCTTGCCGTCAAACAGCGCCGCATAGTAGATCGAGTTGTTCATCACCTTCTTCACGTAATCCCTGGTCTCGCTGAAGGGGATCGTTTCGGCGTAGATCGCGCCCTCGAGCGGGCGATCGGCACGCCAGCGCCGTGCCCGGCCCGGCCCCGCGTTGTACGCGGCGGAGGCCAGTACCGGGTGATTGTCGAGACTCTCGAGCACCAACCGCATGTAGGTGGTGCCCAGCAGCAGGTTGGTTTCCGGGTCGTTGACGCGCGCCTGCTGGAAATCCTTGAGACCGATCTTGTTCGCCACCCACTTGGCGGTGGCCGGCATCAGCTGCATCAGCCCGGACGCACCGACGGGCGATCGCGCGCTGCTGACGAAGCGGCTCTCCTGACGCATCAGACCGTACACCCAGGCGTCGTCGAGCGCCTGATTGCGTGCCGCCGGCCGCACCTGATCGCCATAGGGCGCCAGGTAGCGGAGCGAGTAGTCGTGCTCGCTGCGCGTCCGATCGGCAGCCGCGATCGCCCGGTCGTAGTTGCCCGCACGGACCGCGATCTCGGATGCTGCCAGCAGTTCACGGTCGCTCATGCCGCGCAACGCCCAGCCCCACTCGCGCACCCCCTCGGTGCGCAGATTCAGGCGAAAGAAGGCTTGCGCCCTCTGCACGGCGGGGATGGCAGCCACCTGTGCCAGTTCCTCGCGGCTGGCCGGCGGCGCTTTCGGCGGCGTCATCGTCGGTCGACCGAGTTCATCATTGGCCAAGCTGCCGTAGAAGTCCGGCTGGCCGGCAATTCTGCCGAACAACGCGTTCGCCTCCTCCAGCCGACCGCCGGCGCGGTAGGCACGACCCAGCCAGTAGACCCAGGCAGGTTGTGCCGCCAGCGCCGGTGACATGCTCTCGATCGTCGAGCGCACGCTCGCCCAGTCATGCACGCGCAAGGCGGCACGCACCTTCCACTCTGCGACCTCATCGGAAAGCGGGGCATTGCCGGCCTGGCGATACCAGGCCATCGCCTCCGGCATGTGTCGCTGCGCCGCCTGCCGGGCAATCTGGCTCCAGGCCCAGGACTTCTCGCCGGCGCGCAGTGACGCACTGATGCGTTCGAGCTGGTCGGCGGCCACCGACGGCTCGTTGCGGGCAATGCGCTGGATCGCCAGCACCGCCAGCTCGCGTTGCATGCGGTTGCCGGAAAAATCTCCCGGCAGCCTGATCAACCAGGGAAGGGGCGAATCGACCACCGTCTGCGCCAGCTTCCTCTCCGGAGTCTGGCTGGGCGGCAGGTAGTTCATGGTGTAAAGGGCAGCGGCAATCTTGTTGGCTTCGAACTGACGACGGATGCGTGCCCAGACGGCATCGGCGAGGACGCGCTTGTCGACGATCAGTGCCTCGAAAACGCTGTAGCACGACTCGGGCGGCTCGAGCACGCTCAACCAAAGTGGCAGGGCATCATCGAGCGCGCGCGCGTCACCACGTGCCAGGCGTCCCTGCAGAGCGTGGCAGGTCAGTTCCTGATCGGGCTGCAGCAGGCGCCCATACTCGGCGTCGAAAAGCTCCCACTGCTGCTTGCGGGCGAGCAGCCGCAACCAGTCCCCGCGCAGCTTCTCGGCGAGATAGCTGTTCTCATGGCGACCCAGGAAAGCCCTGACGACGGCAGGGTCGGCGTCCTTCAGGTCGGGAACGAGCAGCCAGTAATCAACGTAGGGTTCGAGTTCGTAGCCGTGCAGCGCCGGCGCCAGTCGCTCGAGCCGGACGCGGTCGCCTGCCCGCGCCGCTTCGCGGGCAGCCAGGAACTGGTCATCGGCAGACTGCGCAGCGGCCGGCCGCACCACGACGGTCGCCGGAGCGAGCAGCACGAGCAGTAGCAGGAGGGTCGTCGACAGGAAGTTCATGCTAAGCTGCGTCTCTCGAATGGCACTGCCGACGAGGATAACACATGGCCAGTGGCTTGATGCCCGGCAGCGGTACCGGCGACCGGCGAGTCCTGCGCCGCTCGCTCCTCGCGCGTCGCCGCGCGCTGCCGGCAGACGAGTGGCTCCAGCACTCGCAGGTGATTCGTGGCCTGCTGCAGGAATCGCTGCCACGACTCGCCGCCTTGCGCGTCGGCTTCTGCTGGCCACATGACAACGAGCCCGACCTCCGACCGCTGATCGCGCACTGGCAGCGTCAGGGCGATCCCCGCTTCATGGCGCTGCTGCCGGTCGTCCTCGCTTCCGACACCGGCCTCGCCTTCCGCGCCTGGTCGCCCGGACTGGCGATGACCACCGACCGCTACGGCATCCCGGTGCCGGCCAGCGGCGAACTGGTGTTGCCGCAAGCGCTGCTGATCCCGCTCGTCGGCTTCGATGCCGCCGGTTTCCGGCTGGGCTACGGCGGCGGCTACTTCGATCGCACGCTCGCCAGCCTGCGCCCGCGGCCACTGGCGATCGGTGTCGGCTTCGAGCTGTCGCGACTCGACTCGGTGCTTCCCGAGCCACACGATCAGCCGCTCGACCTGATCGTCACCGAAGCCGGCGTCTGCCGCTGCCCGGCAACGATCACGCAAGGCCCTCCCGAGTTCACCTGAGCGGTGGCAGCGGCCCTCAGCGACACGGCATGGCTGCTACCCGGTGTCGCCGAGCGGGACCGGTGCCGGCCGCTGCGGCTTGCCGGAAGTACCACCGGCAGCGCCGCCAAGCATCGCCTGCAGGCTCGCCAGAGCGCGTGGCAACTGCGTTTCGATGTCCGACAGCAGCGTTTCGGCGCCCTCCACGCTGCCCCTGCGCGCGATCATCTCGAGTTCCCGGCACAGACCCGCGACATGCTCGGCGCCGACGTTGGCGCTGCTTGACTTGAGGGAATGGGCAGCCTGGCGCAAACCTGCTGCATCGCCGGTGCCGACCGCCGCCGCGAGTTGCGCAAAACGGATTTCGGCGTCCGTCAGGTAGGCATCGATCACCCGCTCGACCAGCCGGGCCCCATTCGGTCCGGGCAACTGGCGGATGGCATCGAGCGCGCGCGGATTGATCGCTTCGTCAGTGCCGCTGACGACGGCCGCACCGGCAATGGCCGCAAGCGTTGACAGGCCGGCCGGCGTACCCGCCGGCGCGCGCTCGGTGCGCGGCAGCCAGCGCTGCAGCATTGCTGCCAGTTGCTCGCGGGTGAAGGGCTTGCTCAGATAATCGTCCATGCCGGCCGCCAGGCAGCGCTCGCGATCGCCGGTGACGGCGTTGGCGGTCAGCGCGATGATCGGTAGCGGCTCGCACAGCAGCCCTGCTCGCTGCCTCGTGCGGATCTCGGCGGTTGCCGCGAAGCCATCCATCTCGGGCATCTGGCAATCCATCAGGATGAGATCGAAGCGCTCACGCGTGAGGCGGTCGAGCGCAACACGACCGTTCTCGGCCAAGTCGCAAGCCACCCCCAGCGATTCGAGCATCGACGCTGCAACGGCCTGATTGACCGCGTTGTCCTCGGCGACGAGCACCCGTCCACCGACTGCGGCCGGCGCAACCGCGGCGGGCAGCGACGCGGGCGCCGACTGCATGCTGGCCAGCCGCGGCGACTCGCGGCCGAGAACGGTGCCGATCGCGTCGTAGAGATCAGACTGGCGCACCGGCTTGCTCAGGTAGCAGTCGATCGGCGCGTTCGCCCTCTCGGGATGGTCTGCCGCCACATTGACCGACGAGAGCATGATCAGCGGCATCGCTGCCCAACGTGCGTCACGGCGGATCGCGCGCGCGAGCTCGAATCCGTCCATGCCGGGCAGGTGCAGGTCGATGATCGCCAGATCCGGCGCTCGCGCCGCCGTCGCTTGCTGCAGCTCGTGCAGCGCCTGCTGCCCGGCAGACACGCAGGTGCAAGGCATCGACCAGCCAGCAAACTGCTGCGCGAGGATCTCGCGGTTGCTCGGGTGATCGTCGACAACCAGCACCCGCAGTCCCTTGAGACGTTCGGCGGTCGCCGTCGCAAGGTGCGCACTGGTGTCCTGCTTGGCCAGAGTGATTTCGAACCAGAACAGCGTGCCGCGGCCGGCTTGGCTTTGCAGCCCGATCTGCCCGCCCATCAATTCGACCAGGCTGCGGGCGATCGCGAGGCCGAGACCGGTACCGCCGAAGCGCCGGCTCGTCGAGCTGTCGGCCTGAACGAAGGCCGAGAACAATCGGGCCTGCGCCTCCTCGCTGATGCCGATACCGCTGTCCTGGACCTCGAAACGCAAGTGCGCCTGTTGCGGTTGCTGGTCGATTACCTGGACGCGGATGATGACTTCTCCGCGGCTGCTGAACTTGATGGCGTTGCTCACCAAATTGGTCAGGACTTGGCGCAGGCGCACCGGGTCACCGCGAACGGCGGCCGGTACGTCGTGCGACACGCTGCACAGCAGCTCGAGGCCCTTGACCGCGGCGCCGCGGGCGAACAGCGAGGCGAGATCCTCGACCAGTTGCCGGAGGTCGAACTCGATGCTCTCGATGCCAAGCTTGCCGGCCTCGATCTTCGAGAAGTCGAGAACATCGTTGATGATCGCCAGCAGATGCTCGCCCGACTCATGGACGGCATCGGCAAAGCGCCGTTGCTGCGGGCTGAGTTCGGTTTGCCGCAGCAGTTCGGTCATACCGAGAACGCCGTTCATCGGCGTCCGGATCTCGTGGCTCATCGTCGCCAGGAAGGTACTCTTCGCCAGGCTGCCGGCTTCGGCGAGATCCCGCGCCTGACGCAGTTCGGCAGTCTGAGCAGCGAGGTGGCGATCGCGTTCGTCGATCTGCTCGAGCATTGAGTTGAAGCCGCTGGCCAGCTCGCCGACTTCGTTGTGCCACTCGCCCGGCAACCGCAGGGCGTAGTCGCGTTCCTCCGCCACTTGGCGCATCGCGCTGGCGAGGCCGGAGATGGGCCCGATGATGCCGCGATAGGTCCACCAGAAGAGCGCCAGCAGGGTGACGACCATGAACACGGCGATGACCGCCGCGACGCTGACAAGCGAACTCAGGTCAGCAGCTGCCCTGGCGCTGATGCTGCGATGCCAGTGCTCGATGTCGGCGCTGAGGTCGTTGGCCCGCGCGATCAGCCTGCCGAAGGCGATCATCACTTCCTCGTTACTCGGGTCGGGCGAGCGAATCATGCTGAAGGCCTGCGCCTGACTGCCGAACTCGTGCCACTTGGGCGCAATGGTGTTCTCGAACTGCTGCCGCAGCTCATCGCCGTCGGTGGCGGCGAGCAGCTTCGGAAAGGCGCGCTCGAACTCGAGGATGGTCCTTGCGGCCAGCTCCCTGGCGGTCACTGTGCCTTCGGTGAGCAGGATTTCGTCAAGCGAACGCATCGTCAGTTGAACCCTGACCGACGCCTCCGCGGCGGCAGCGACCGCCGCCGCGCTACGCTCCATCAGGCGGTAACCATAGGCACCGGTCGTGGCCAGGACGCCGACGGTGGCAAGCACCAGGCTGCCCGCCACCAGCAGGCGTGCGCGGATGCTCCACCGCGACTCGATCACTGGCAGCAGCTCCGCTTCACTGCTCGCTGGGCAGCTTGGCAGCCGTCCAGGCGGCGAAGCCGTCGCGCATCCAGAACACCGTCCGATGACCCGCCCTGACCGCAAGCACCGCCGCCTTGTACGACTTCCAGCCGGTCGTTCCATCGCTGTAGAAGACGATGGCCGCGCTCTTGTCCGCCGGCAGCAGGCCGAGGTCGAAACGGTCCTGTGCCGGATCGAAGCCGACTGCATAGTCGCTCTTCTCCTTGTAGGCAACGAGAATGGCGCCCGGCAGGTGACTCTTGCCAAAATTCAGCGGGCTGCGCACGTCGACGAAGGTCGCGGCCTTCTGGTCGAGCAACGCCCTCGCCTGGTCGACGGTGAGGATTCTGGCACCACTGATGCTGGTCGGAGTCTGCGGCCTCGTTTCGCTGGCGGCGACGGCCGTGCAGGCGAGTGCGAGGATGGTGGCGAACGTGAGCAGCAACCGGATTGACATGGGCGTTTCTCCTCTGGACGGTCGGCTGAAAGCAGGCGCCCTCGACAGATCGGCAGTCGCGGACAACAGGATGCTACACATAACGGCCGCCCGGGGCCAACGCTTGAGGGCGACAGGGAGTCCTGCGGCGGCTCGCCGTGCGCTCGGGTTTCTGGAAGCGACGCCGGGTCACTGTCGCTGCCCGCGCGGCCCGCCGTCCGGACTGGCAGCCGCAGGCAGCATGCCGGCGACGACAACCATCGCTGCCGGCTCTGCCGCCGGCACAGTCGCGCCCTCCCGGCCGCCCGCGAAAGGCACCTCGCGGCCGCAACCTGCGGGCTATAATCGGCCGCACCCGACGCGCCTGGAGCGATAGATGTCCGACCTGCTTGCCCATCTCAACGCGCCGCAGCTCGCCGCCGTCACCCTGCCGCCGCAGCATGCGCTGATCCTTGCCGGCGCCGGCAGCGGCAAGACGCGCGTGCTGACGACGCGCATCGCCTGGCTGATCTCGACCGGCCAGGTCGGCCCCGCAGGAGTCCTCGCCGTCACCTTCACCAACAAGGCGGCGAAGGAAATGCTGACCCGCCTCGCGGCGATGCTGCCAGTCAATACCCGCGGCATGTGGATCGGCACCTTCCACGGGCTGTGCAATCGCCTGCTGCGTGCGCATCATCGTGAGGCCGGACTGCCGGCGCAGTTCCAGATTCTCGACGCCGCCGACCAGCTGGCGGCGATCAAGCGCCTGCTCAAGGCGCTCGCTGTCGATGATCAGAAGTATCCGCCGCGCGAACTCATGCACTTCATCAACGCCCACAAGGAACAGGGGATCCGGGCAGCGCAGGCGGAGGCCTACGACCACTACACGAGTCGCCGCATCGAATGGTACGTGGCGTATGAAGCGCAGTGCCAGCGGGAAGGCGTCGTCGACTTCGCCGAACTGTTGCTGCGCTCGTACGAACTGCTGCAGCGCAACGAGCCGCTTCGCCAGCACTACCAGGCGCGCTTCCGGCACATCCTGGTCGACGAATTCCAGGATACCAACCGCCTCCAGTACGCCTGGCTGAAACTGCTCGCCGGACACGGCAGTACCCATCCTGATGTGCCCGCAGCATGCCTGTTCGCCGTCGGTGACGACGACCAGTCGATCTACGCCTTTCGCGGCGCCGAGATCGGCAACATGCGTGACCTGCAGCGCGAGTTCAGCCTGGCCAGCGTGATTCGCCTCGAGCAGAACTACCGCTCGCACGGCAACATCCTGGACGCGGCCAATGCGCTGATCAGGCAGAATCGTGGCCGCCTCGGGAAGAACCTGTGGACCGATGCCGGCGCCGGCGAGCCGATCAGGATTTACGACGCCTTCTCCGACGCTGACGAAGCGCGCCAGATCGTCGAGGAGATTGCCGACCTAGTGCGGGAAGGTGTTTCGCGGCAGCAGGTCGCCCTGCTCTACCGATCGAACGCGCAGTCGCGGGTGCTCGAGCATCAGCTGTTCACGGCCAACATCCCGTATCGGGTGCATGGCGGGCTGCGCTTCTTCGACCGCCAGGAGATCCGGCATGCGCTCGCGTACCTGCGGCTGATCGTCAATCCCGATGACGACACTGCCTTCGCCCGCGTCCTCAACTTTCCCACCCGCGGCATCGGCACGCGCAGCGCCGAGGCACTGCAACAGGCGGCCCACGCCACGCAGTCGAGCCTCTACAACGCTGCCGCAGGCCTCGCCGGCAAGAGCGGCAGCGCGATCGCCCGCTTCGTTGCGCTGATCGAGGCACTGCGCAGCGAAACGGCAACGCTGCCGCTGCCGGAAGTGATCGAGCAGGTCATCGAGCGCAGTGGCCTGCGGCAGCATTATCTGAGCGACAAGGAGGGCCAGGACCGGCTGGAGAACCTCGACGAGTTGATCAACGCGGCGACCGTTTTCGTCACCGATGAGACTGCGACAGCGGCTGACGAGACAGCGCCCAGCGGTGGCGGCAGGCTCTCCTCCTTTCTCGCACACGCCTCACTCGAAGCCGGTGAGCATCAGGCCGGCGAAGACCAGGAAGCCGTGCAACTGATGACGGTGCATTCGGCCAAGGGACTCGAATTCGACGTCGTTTTCATCACCGGCCTCGAACAGGGTCTTTTTCCACACGAGAACGCCGCGCAGGAACGCGACGGCATCGAGGAGGAGCGTCGACTGATGTACGTCGCCGTCACGCGAGCCCGCCACCGGCTTTACCTGACGCACGCCCAGACGCGCCTGCTGCATGGACAGACGCGTTACTGTCTGCCGTCACTGTTTCTCGACGAACTGCCGGCCGAACTCCTGCGCCGCAGCAACCGTGCCAGCAGGGCGACACGCCCGGCGAACGCGCCGACCCGGCAGCAGCAGGCGGCCGCTGACAGCGGCCTGCGCATCGGCCAGAGCGTGCACCACGCCCGTTTTGGTGCCGGCGTCATCGTCGCCAGCGAGGGCTCTGGCGAGGAAGCGCGGGTGCAGGTCAACTTCGGCGGCAGCATGAAGTGGCTGGCCCTGGCCTACGCCCGCCTGACTCCCGCCTGACTCCCGCCTGA
>ERZ761602.673-NODE-673-length-70351-cov-5.931404_pt1 | contig 70351 bp, 56 predicted proteins | sample MGYA00512165_ERZ761602 | MGnify/ENA primary metagenome ERZ761602 (study PRJEB28899, sample SAMN02445085) | bioreactor sludge metagenome | biome: EBPR sludge; isolation source: Thorneside wastewater treatment plant | place: Australia: Brisbane, Thorneside Wastewater...
GGCGGGCTTGGGCTCCTCGCCGCCGTCCGGAGGCGTGGGCTCCGTCGTGCCGCCGCCCCCGCCAGCCTCCGACTTCGCCTCGGCGAACTTCGCCTCGAGCTCCGGCGTGCTGAGGCCGTCGAGCAGCTTGGCGCCAGGGTCGGCCTTGAGCGCGTTCACGAGATCGCTCTTGGCGACGTCGAGCTTTTGCTGCCCCACGCCGTGCACCGTCGCGAGCGCCACCCAGATCTTGCCGACGACCGGGCCCGAGCACGCGTCCTTGCCGCAGGCCTTGAGCGCCTTCTGCAGCTTCTCCTCGGCCTTGTCGAGCTCGAGGGAGAGGTAGTCCTCGTCCATCGCCTGGTCGTGGAGCTTGAGGGCCTCCTTGTCCTTCTTGCCGGCGGCGAGCGAAGAGCTCGCGGCGAAGCCGACCGCCAAGGCCAGGGTCCAGGTCGACAGCGTCTTGAGCGAACGAAACGGCACGAGGAGCCTCCTTCGGGGGAACACGATGCCCCACCCGAGCCCGAGTCGGGGCGCTCTCTTAGGCAAGAATCGTCTGGGGCGCAACGGCGCCGCGAGGCTCTCGTACAGGTCGGAGGACGAGCGCTGCGGGCGCGCTCCAACGACGAGGGGCGCAACACCTCTCGGTGCGCGCCCCTCGAGGGTCGTCAGCTCAGCTGCCACCCGACCGCCGCTGCCCGACCGCCGCTGCCCGACCGCCGCCACCCGACCACGGAGCGTCGACTGCTCGGGGCGAGCGCGCTCGGTCAGAGCTGACGGAATACGCTCACGACGACGCCGAGCAGCATGGTCGGCTTGAAGTCGACCGCACGCACGAGGATCGGCGCCATGGCCGAGTTCGCGGGCTGGAAGCGGATGTAGTCCTTCTCCGGGAAGTAGTACTTCACCGTCGCTTCGTCGCCGATGAGCGCGCAGACGATCTCGCCTCGGTTCGCCGTCGGCTGGCGACGCACGAAGATCGTGTCGCCCGAGAGGATGCCGGCCTCGATCATCGAGTCGCCTTGGACGCGCAGGGCGAAGACCTCGCGGCCTCCGCGCACCATGTCGCGATCGACGCGGATCGTCGACTCGACGTTCTCCTGCGCGAGGATCGGAGCGCCCGCCGCGATGCGGCCGAGCACGGGGATCTCGACCAGATCACCGCCGTCGTTCGCGGCGCGCATCGAGATGCCCTCGGCGGTCGAGCCGTCGAGCGAGTGCACGCTCGTATCGTCGATCCCGACGCTCTCGAGGCCGATCGGCCTGAGCGCGCGGCTCTTCATGTCCTCGCGCGTGAGGTAGCCCTTGCGCTCGAGCGCGCGGAGGTGATCGTTCACCCCGTTGGTCGACTTGATGCCCATGTGGGCGCCGATCTCGCGCAAGGTCGGGGGGTAGCCCCGCTCGACGATGGAGTCGCGGATGTACTTGAGGACCTGGTGCTGTCGATCGGTGAGACCCTGCATGGCTTCGTCAAGCCTACTGAACGGTTGCGTCCCCGTCAAATAACGTGCTGACCGGACGGGCCGGGGCGCGGGTGCGCCCCCCTCGGCGGACGCTCAGGAGAGCGTCGGCTCAGCACGAAGCTCGGGTCGTCGGGCTGGGGGGGCGATGACGGGGCGGAGGCGGTCGAGCGCGCATGGCCTGGCCACGCCGCCCGCGAGCACGCGGCCACGCCTCGAGATGCGTTCAGCGTCGCGGCTGTTGGATGAGCTGCCTGAGCTCGTCGATGTCGGGCGTCGCCGCCATCGCCTCCTCGACCGTGATCACCTGACGCATGATCAAGCCGAACAGCGATTGGTTCATGGTCTGCATGCCGCTGCCGGCCTGTCCCACCTGCATCTGCGAGTAGATCTGGTGGAGCTTGTCCTCTCGGATCAGGTTCCGGATGGCGGCGTTGGGCACCATCACCTCCATGGCCAGCGCGCGGCCGGAGCCCGTCGCTCGAGGCAGGAGCTGCTGCGACATGACGCCGATGAGGCCCATCGAGAGCTGCACGCGGATCTGCTGCTGCTGGTGCGGGGGGAAGACGTCGATCACACGCGTGATCGAGGAGACCGCGGTGTTGGTGTGGAGCGTGCCGAAGACCAGGTGACCGGTCTCGGCGATCGTCAATGCGGCCTGGATCGTCTCCTGGTCGCGCATCTCGCCGATGAGCACCACGTCGGGGTCCTGGCGGAGCGCGTGTTTGAGCGCCTCCTTGAAGCCCATCGTGTCGGCGCCGACCTCACGCTGGTTCACGATGCAGAGCTTGTGCTCGTGCACGAACTCGATCGGATCCTCGATGGTGAGGATGTGCATGCGCTGCTCGGTGTTGATCTTGTCGATGATCGCCGCCAGCGTGGTGCTCTTGCCGGAGCCCGTCGCGCCCGTGACGAGCACGAGCCCACGCGAGCGGTTCGCGATCTCGGCCGCCACGGGGGGCAGGCCGAGATCTTCGAAGGTGGCGATCTTGTGCGGGATGCGCCTGAACACGCCGGCGATGGCGCCGCGCTGCACGAAGCAATTGCCACGGAAGCGAGAGAGCCCGGGCACACCGAAGGAGAAGTCGAGCTCGTTGGTCTTCTCGAGCTTGATCTTCTGCTCCTCGGTGAGGACCGAGTAGACCAGCTGCTTCACCTCGACCGCCTTCAGCGGCGGGAGCTTGAGCGGAAAAACGTTGCCGTCGATGCGCAGGAGCGGCGCCGTCCCCGTGGTGAGGTGCAGATCGCTCGCGTTCTTCTCGACCACTGCCTGGAGCAGCTGGCCCATCGTGAACTTCAGTGACTCGGCGGGTGCTTGCTGCACGAGGCCTCAGTCTCCCATCGTGACGCGGCTGACCTCTTCGACCGTGGTCACGCCTGCGAGGATCTTGTCGATGCCGGCCATGCGCAGGGTGCGCATGCCGCCGCGGATCGCGGCCGTCTTCAGCTCGGCGGTCGAGGCGCCCTGGAGCACCATCTCCTTGAGCGACTCGTTGAAGCGCATGACCTCGTAGAGCGCGACGCGGCCGCGGTAGCCCGAGTCGTTGCAGTTCTTGCAGCCCATGCCTTTCATCAGCTGCGTGACCTGCGCCTGCTGCTCGCTGAAGCCGAAGTCGCGGAGCTGCTGCTGGTCGGCCGGGACCGGCCCTCGACAGTCGAGGCAGATCTTGCGCGCGAGGCGCTGGGCGAGGACGAGGTTGACCGAGGCCGTGATGAGGAAGGGCTCGACGCCCATGTTGAGCAGGCGGCTGATGGTGCTCGGCGCGTCGTTGGTGTGCAGCGTGGAGAGCACGAGGTGGCCCGTGAGCGCCGCCTTGACCGCGATCTCCGCCGTCTCGAAGTCGCGGATCTCGCCGACCATGAGGATGTCCGGGTCTTGGCGGAGGAAGGAGCGCAGCGCGGCGGCGAAGTTGAGGCCGATCTCGTCGTGCATCTGCACCTGGTTGATGCCGACCAGGTTGTACTCCACCGGATCCTCGGCGGTGCTGACGTTCACGTCGCTCTGGTTGAGCTCGCTCAGCGCGGAGTAGAGCGTCGTCGTCTTGCCCGAGCCGGTGGGGCCCGTGACGAGGACCATGCCCCAGGGCTGGCCGATGGCCCACTTGAAGTCGGCGAGCGGAGCGGCGTCGAAGCCGAGCTTCGTCATGTCGAGCTGCAGGTTCGACTTGTCGAGCAGGCGGAGGACGATCTTCTCGCCCCAGATCGTCGGCAAGACCGAGACGCGGAAGTCCATCTCCTTGCCGCCGCCCATCTTGAGCTTGATGCGGCCGTCTTGGGGGAGGCGGCGCTCGGCGATGTCGAGCGAGGCCATGATCTTGAGGCGACTCGAGATCGCCGCCTTCCACTTCAGCGGCGGCTCCATCTCGTCGAGCAACACGCCGTCGATGCGGTAGCGGATGCGGAGCTTCTTCTCGTAGGGCTCGACGTGGATGTCGCTCGCGTGCTTCTTGATCGCGTTGAGCAGCACGGCGTTCACGAGGCGAACGACGGGGGCGTCCTCCGCCGCCTTCTCGAGCTCCATGAGGTTGAGGTCGTCGTCTTCGACGCCGAGCTCGACCTCCTCGCCCTCGAACTCCTTCAGGATGTCGTCGTAGCCCGCGGCGTTCGACGAGTACGCGCGCTCGAGCGCCGCGGCGATCGCGCCCTCGGAGGCGACCACCGGCTCGACGTTGAAGCTCGTGAGGAACTTGATGTCGTCGATCGCGTGCAGGTTGGTCGGATCGGCCATCGCGACGATGAGCGCGTTGCCGGAGCGCGAGAGCGGCACGACCTTGTGCTTCTCGCAGACCTCCTTCGACACGAGCTTGAGCACGGCCGGGTCGAGCTCGTACTCGTCGAGGTTGACCGCGGGCACGCGGTACTGCGCGCTGAGGAAGCTCGTGATCTCGCCGTCGGAGATGTAGCCGAGCTTGGCGAGCGTGTACCCGAGGTTGTTGCCGCTCTTGCGCTGCTCGTCCTGCGCTTGTCGGAGCTGTTGGAGGCTGATGAGCTTCTCGCGAACGAGCAGCTCGCCGAGTCGATTTTCACTCGCCATGCAAGCTGCATCCTCGGAGAAGCTCCAGGCATCGTCAACGGCTTCGAAGCGCTCCACGCGCAGGAACACGAGGTGCGACGCCGGCTCACATCTCATCTCTCGGAGGCGCTCGCCGGCGGATGCGGTCGGCATGGTGCGCGCTCCGCCGCTATGCTGCGCCTCCGTGAGCCTGTGGGATCGTCTCCGAGGCAAAGGGGAGGGCAGTCGCGCGGCGCGCGACGCTCGCCTGCGTGAAGCCGAAGGGGACCTCGCCGCCGCCGCGAGAGGCTTCGAGGAGGCCGGGCTCGTCGACGAGGCCGCGCGCGTGCTGCTCCTCTCGGCGGATGCGGAGGGCTCGCTCGAGCGACGCATGGCGCTCTGCGAGCGAGCCGCGAAGCTCGCCGCCGATGCGGCGCTCTCGAAGCGTGCCGCCGCCCGGCGCGCGAAGATCGCGCTCGACCTCTTGAGGCCGAGGGCGACCGTCGCGCGCAGTGAGCTCGCGAGGGTCGCCGAGCAGCTCGAGGCGAACGACGAGCACGAGGCCGCGGCGGAGGCCTGGAGCCTCGCCGGCGATCGCGAGGGCGAGATCCGCGCGCTCACGGCGGCGGGCGCCATCGACCGCCTCGAGGCGCGCCTCGGCGACGACGCCGCGCGCGCTCGCGACGACGACGCGCGCGCTCATCGCCTGCGACTCGCGGAGGATCTGGATCGCACCGGCGAGCGCGTGCGCGCGATCGAGCTCGCGGCCGAGGTTGGGACGGAGGCCTCGGACGAGGGACTGGTCGAGCTCGGTCGCACGATTCGACTGCGGCTCGCGCGTGGTCCGCTCGTGTCCCTCGAGATCGACGGCGCCCGCGTGCTCTGTGCGCTGGGCGAGCGGGTCCTCGTCGGGCGTGGAGAGGTCGAGATCCCGGTCGCTTCGCGCGCGCTCAGCCGAGAGCACCTCTCGGTCGAGCGAGGCGCGGACGGCGCGCCGCAGGTCCGTGACCTGGGCTCGCGCAACGGTACGCTGCTCGCTGGCGCGAGGCTGGGCGGGCCTGTGCCGATAGGCGATGGACTCGAGCTCGTGCTCGGCGGAGAGGTGCCTTGTCGACTCGAGCTCGACTCGGCTGGTGCCGTCGTCGTGCAGGTCGGTGGGGCCAGCTACGTCGCACCCCTCGGTCCGCTCTGCGTCTCTGGTTGGGTGATCGCACTCGAGGCCGCGCCGAAGCTCATCGGGGGCGCGCCGATCGTCACGCTCCAGAGCAGCGAGTCCTCGCCGGCATTTCTCGGGCGCTTCGAGGTGGCGAGGCGGATCCAGCTCGCGATCGGCGACGCTTTGTCGAGCGAGCGGGGCGGAGCGCCGCGACTTTCGGTGCTCGCGGCCGAGAGGGTGGTCGCGTGAGCCTCTTGCGCAGGCTGGTCTCGCGGGTGCGCGGTGGTCCGCCGAGGGGCGAGGCAGCTGACGCTCCCGCTCCCGCGCTCGGGTCGGAGCTCGTCGCGCCTCCGGAGCGCGGCGAGTCGAGGACCGAGCGAGAGAAGCTGGCCCCTGGGCCCTTGGCGAGCCCGCTCGAGCGGCTACGCGCGGCACGCGGCACACGGGACGAGGCGAGCACCGTGGCGGAGCTGCTCGAGCAACGTGAAGACCTCGACGAGATGGCGAGGAACGCCCTCGCGGAGCTGCTCGCGCTGCGTGGCGACGAGGCGGGTGCGCTCGAGCTGCTCCAGCACGCGACGAGCGCGAGCGCGCTGCTCTTGCGCGCCGATCTACACGCCGCGCGCGGACAGCTCGCCGAGGCGCTCGGGGCGGTCGAGCGCGTGCTCGCCCGCGACATCTCGGCGCCGGGCGCGCTCGAACGCCAGCATCGCTGGTCGAGGGCGCTGGGCGCGACGAGGATCACCCAGCCGACCGCGGACGACGTCACGCTCGCGCTGCCGACGGCGTCCGAGAGCCCCTTCGTCATCCGACGCGAGCTCGCGCGTGGAGGTGGCGGTGCCGTCTACGAGGCGGAGGACCCGGTCCTGCTGCGACGTGTGGCGCTCAAGATCCATCACGGGGAGGCGCGCGCGCGCAAGGCCGCGAACCACGAGGTCGAGCTGGCCGAGCTCTTGCGCGGGCCGGGCGTCGTGCGTGTGGTCGACGCTTCGCCCGAACAGGGCTGGGTCGCGATGGAGTGGGCGTCGCTCGGCAGCGTGCGCGACCGGCTCCGGAGCGGCGATCTCGAGCGCCTCGTGCCCGCCGCAGCGTGGCTCTTGCAGCTCGCGGAGGCGCTCGCTCGCATCCACCGTGCCGGCTGGGTGCACTACGACATCAAGCCTGCGAACGTGCTGATGGCGAGCTCGGGCGAGGTCTGGCTCACCGACTTCGGGATCGCGCGCCCCATCGATGCTGCGGGTGGCGGTGGGAGCCCTGGCTACCTCTCTCCCGAGCGCCTCGGCGGAGCGCCGGCGGCGCCCTCGGACGACGTGTACGGCTATGGACGCATCGCGGAGGATCTCCTGCTCGCGCTGGGACCTCGGGAGGGTCTGGCTCCTCTCAGGAGGCTGGTCGCCCTCTGCCTCGGGCCGCTGGAGGCGAGGCCCGCATCGGGCGAGCTGCTCCTCGGAGCTGCCGAGCAACTGCTCGACGGGAGCAGGTCGGGTGCGTAGCGGGCGACGCGGCGCCCTGACCGCGCTGTCAGGTGAGGTGGGTCGTGTGGGCGCGATTCCCGGGGACACCGCCGAGTCGGAGCGGTGGGCACGGCGGCTGCATAGGCGCTCCAGTCAGCGTTCAGGTCGGCCGCGGGCGCGTGAGCGAGCGCGGTCGGCCTCGGTGGACGACAGCGTCCTCGTACACTCGTCGACGGCCGGCAACTTGCACGGGGCGAGGCGAATCGGTTTAGGATGGTCACCCGAGTCCGACGGTCAGTCGCCGCCGGCGCAGTCAGGAACTGACGGATACGTCGGACATGGTGGGGAGGACCCGCCCAGCTCCGACGTAGGAGAGCCTCGAAACGACGGGCCCGTGGACGAAGGGCCCGGCCGCTGTGTCACCGGCGGCACCCGAGGGAGACGGAACGAGCGAGCGTGAGCCGAATCGACCCGATGAAGCGTCCAACGGCGGTAGCCGTCTGCTCGAGCGACCCGAGGGCCACGCGAGGGCGACACGGAGACCGCAGCCACCGAGGGCGACGGGATCGGATCGAGAAAAGAGCTGGACATCGGTGACGGAGCCCCGGTATACGCACGCTTGGCAAGCCCAACCCAGGGACGACGAAGCCCGACTCGGCTGCCCGGCACGACGCTGCCAGCCACGACACCGCCGGAACGAGAGCTACCAGCAACGAACTCCAGGCGAAGGCTCCAAGGGGCGCAACGGACGAAGTCAGCCACGCGGTCTCGAGCAGCTCCACCGAGAAGACGAAGCACCTAGCACCAGCAGATTTGCGTTTGAGCCAGCGAGCAGACACGCGCGTTCGGCCCATTCGGCGAAGTCCCAAGGAGCAACGACTGCTCCGTCAAGGACGTTTTCAACCATATCAGGAGAGGGTTTGACATGAACTTCAAGACGGGTTTCATCGCGCTCGCGCTCATGGGTCTTGCTTCGGTCGTCGCCGTCGGCTGCGGCGGTAGCGTTTGTGACGACGCCGCCGAGGTCTGTGGCGTCGAGGACGGCGGCGAGGACGGCGCCGACGCGGAGTGCACCGGCCAGGCCGAGTGCGCTGCGCAGTGCATCGTCGACAACGACAGCTGCGACATCACCAACGAGGCGCTCGCCGAGTGCCTCACGGGCTGCGCGGGCTGAGCTCGCCAGGGCGGCCTTCGCCGCCCGTCGTCTCGATCCGGGCGCGAGCCCGTCGAGCGCCCATCAGCGATGGTCCGATCGTCTACGATCGGGCCATCGTTGTTTTTGTGGTCTCACTCCTCCGACCTGCCGGGTGTTCGCCCCAGCGCGCGGACTTGCGTTAGAGTCGCGCCCGCACATGAGCGCCGAGTCCCGCATTGCCTGGGTTGCGACGCCAGGTCACTCCTCCGACGCGCGCAGTGGGCAGGGGACCCTCGACGGGGAGGCCGTGCTGGAGCGCCTGGGGCAGCCGGATCTCGGCTTCCGGGTCGAGGCGCTCGATGCGTCGGACGATCTCGCAGGACAGCTCGACGATTGGGCGGACTCGGCCGAAGAGGCGCCGCAGTCGAGCTTGCTCTACGTGTCCGCGCCCGTCCTCTCCGTAGAAGGCGAGGTCCTGCTCTGTCTCGACCCGTCGGATCCGACGACGGGCGACTCGCTCGCCGACGTGCTCGGCTCGCTGGTCGAAGCGACCGACGGACCGGTGGTGGCCGTGCTCGACCTGCGCGCGGGTCCGGCCGTCGATGCGCTTGGCCTCGCGAGCCTGGTGCGCGAGGTCCGCGAGGTGGTGCGCGCCCAGGAGCAAGCCGAGGTCCTCGTGTCGCTCAGAGCGGCCACGGAGGAGGACGCCTCGAGCTGCTCTCCGCTGACGCGCGCCCTGCTCGAGGTGCTCGACGACGTGGAGCCCTCCGAGGGGCTCACGCTCGAGGATTTGTACGAGCGTGTGGCCGAGTCGAGCGCCGTAATCGGAGCGAAGCTCGCCTTCGGGGCCGTGACACGCGATCCGAGCGCGGTGCTCGTGGAGCCGGAGGATCGGGCGGAGGCGAACGAGGACGCGAGCGCGGAGCCGGCGGCCGAAGAAGGCGCGGCGACGAGCGAGGACGCGAGCGCGGAGCCGGCGGTCGAGGAATCCGCAGAGGCGGAGTCGAAGAGCGAGGCCTCGAGCCCCCAGGCGCCGGGCGAGGCCGCGACTGACGAGCCAGCCACGGCCGTGGCTCCGTCCCAGTCGACGCCTCCGCCGAGCCCGAGCGCTCCGGCCGAGCGCGCGCGCGTCTCGATGACGGAGCCGCCTCCCTCACGCAGGAGCGTCACGCCGACCGCCTCGAGCGAGGCCGAGCAAGGCGATCGGCTCGCGGCCGAAGGAGACGACGAGGGCGCGCTCGGTCTCTATCGTCGCGCGCTCGGGCTGGTCGGTCCTTCGCCCGGGGAGGGTGTCGACCCCAGCGCGCTGCGCGCTTCGCTGCACGTGCGCATCGGCGAAGCGAAGCTGCGCCAGGGGAGGACACGGGAGGCCGTCGCGGCCTTCGAGAAGGCGCTCGGCCTCGCGCCCACGCAGCACGAGGTCGACCGGGTGCTCAAGCTGCTCCTGTCCATGTACATGGGCGAGCGCGACCACCGCTCGGCGGCGAGCGTGCAGGCCAGGTTGCTCGACCGGGTCAGCTCGACCGAGGAGCGTGTCGTCGCGCTCCTCAGCTTCGCTCGCTCCTGGCTCCACGACGCGAGCGAGCCGCTCCGCGCGCGTGCTCTGCTCGAAGAGGCTCGCGCGCTCGCGCCCCGCGAACCCGAGGTGCTGCGCGCTCTGCTCGAGCTGGCCGAGCGGGATCGGCGCGCCGACGACATCGTGGAGCTGCGCAAGCTGCTCGCCGAGCTGGAGGAGGATCCGGTTCGTCGTGCGGCAGCGCTGCTCGAGCTGGGTCGCGAGCTCGTCAGCGTGCTCCGCCGCGAGGACGACGCGCTCGACGTACTCGAGGCGGCGCTCGAGGCGCACCCCTCCGAGCTCGAGCCGCTGGTCTTGCTCGCGCAGGTGCTGGCCGACAGGCAAGAGTGGAGTGAGCTCGAGGGCGCGTATCACCGCATGCTCGACCGCCTGCCGCGCGTGGAGCCGGCCGAGGTACATCGGTCCGTCGAGGCCGAGATCGCACGGCGGCTCGGCAACCTCCTGCGCGATCACCTCGAGGACCAAGCCGGCGCGCTCTCCGCGTTCGAGCGAGCGGTCAGTGCCGAGCCTGGGGACCTCGAGACCCGCAGGGCGGCCGCCGAGCTCGCTCGGAGCCTCGGTGAGCACCGTAGGGCGCTCGGCCACGCGCAGTTCGTGGCGGAGCGCGCCCCGCGCGAGCCGAAGGATGTACGGCGCTTGTTCGATCTGCTCATGAAGTGCGAGCTCGTCGAGCGTGCTTGCCACGTCGCCGAGGTGCTCGTCGTGCTCGAGCGCGCCGACGAGCGCCAGCGCGCGTTGCTCGAGGCGCACCGCGACGACGTGCGCAGACCCGTCGAAGAGCTGCCACCCGACGCCTGGGAGCGCATGTGGTTGGAGGAGCAGCTCCCCGTCGCGCGCATGTTCGAGGCCGCCGGGGAGGCGCTCTACGCGGGGCTCGTCGAGCTGTGGCGCAGGCAGGGTGGGGCCGAGTCGGTCGGAGAGGCGAAGGCCGTCGACCCGGCGACCACGACGTTGAGCGCGCCCCGCAGCCTCGCGTGGGCCGCGAAGCTGCTACGGCGGCCCCTGCCTCGGGTGCACGTCGACGAGAGCTCGACCGTCGCCTTTCGAGCGCTGCGCACCCAGGCACCCACGACGCTCATCGGCGGCCCCGCGTTGCGCGGTCGCTCGCTGGAGGAGCTCTCCTTTCTCGCGGGCTATCACCTGGCGACCGAGCTGCCGGCGCATCGGCCGGTGTTCCTCAGGCGAGGGCTCGACGAGCTGTCGGCGTGTTTCCTCGCGATGGTGCGCGAGGTCATGCCCGAGGCTCCGGCGCCCGAGGCACTCGCGGCGCAGGTGGCGATCGTCGGAGCTGCGCTCGAGGCCAAGCTCGACGACGAGGCGCGGCACGCGCTCGACGTGGCGTTCATCGAGCTCGACGAGCGTGGCGGGCAGATCGACCTCGGCGCGTGGGCCGAGGCCGCGGAGCGGAGTGCGCTCGCGGCGGGGCTCTTGCTCTCGGGCGATCTGCGCGTCGCGTGTGCGCTGCTCGAGCTCTTGCCCGTCGGGCTCCCGCGCGAGAGGCGCCTCGAGCTCCTGCTCGGGGTCGCGCTCAGCGAGGCCTACGGCGATCTGCGTTTGCGTATGAGCGGCGCGCCGGGCTGAGTCGCGCCGCTCGCCTTCGCCGCTCGCCCTCGCGGCTTGCACCGAGGCCTCCGCATCGAGCGCGTGTCCGAGACGCGAGAGCCACGCGCTCGCGGCTGCGAGGCGTGGCTCTCGGCGTGGCGAGCTCGACCCAGCCCCGCTCGACCGGAGCGGAGCGGGCGGGCGTCGCTCAGGGCGTCGGGACGATGAAGTTGTAGCCGCAGCGGTAGTGCGTGCCGGCCACGCCGCTCGCCTGCGAGGCTGCTTCCATCTTCACGATGAGCGTCGTGTTGCTGCCCGGGTCGACCTCCTCGACGAGCACGGGCTCGGTCGCCGACTCGGTGTCCGTCGCGCCCGTGATGGGGGCGCCCGCGCCGTCGTGCACGGTCGCCTTGAGGCCGACCAGGCCCGAGCCGATGCGCTGCGAGATGCAGTACACGTAGAGGCGCTGGCCGTTGAGCGGGCTCGGCACGGCGATCTCGTAGTGATCGACGTCGACCCCCGCGAGCGTGATGTCGCCGTCGACGAAGTAGCCGATGCCTCCGGCGCTGTTCGGGGAGCTGGTGAGCGCCTCCGGCGTGGCCACCAAGTCGTTCGTGAGCTCCTCGCCCTCGAGCGGGTTGCCCTCGGTCACGCCGCCGAGAAGGAAGTAGTAGTTGCCGAGCGTGCCGCCGGTAGCCGCGCCGCCGTCGCCGATGCGCACGAGGTACTGCTGACCCACGACCACGGGCACGAAGGGCTCCTCGCGCTCGGTGACCTCGTCGGGCTCTGCGCCGTAGTCGAAGCGCGCGACGACCTCGTTGGCCGTGACGTCGACGATCTCGATGAGGCCCGGCTTGCGGCTCGAGCCGTTGCCGGCGAGGCCGCTCGGCGGCGACGCGAGCGAGATGTTGAGGCGGCCGCCGTTCGAGGTGGTCGCGCCGTTGGGCACGGTGAAGAGGTAGCCGTCGCGGTCGGCCGCGGAGGGGAAGTCGCCGTAGGCGAGGCTGAAGTAGAAGCGGCCCGTGGGGTCGGTCGCGGGCGGCGAGGGCGGCAGCGGCTCGAACTCCCAGGGCGCGGCCGTCGCAGCGGTGTCGTTCGTCGCGTCCGGCGTGCTCTCCTCGAGGATGCCCTCCTCGGCGGTGTCGAGCTGCGCGCTGACGAAGACGAGGTAACCGAAGTCGGTGATGTCGTCGAAGTAGTCGGCGGGGCAGGCCGTCGTCGTCGCGCAGAACTCCGTGACGCTGAGGTAGTACGTGCCGGGGTCGAGCTTCACGTAGAGCTCGGAGTCCTGCGTGTTGCGCGGGAAGGGATCGTCGTTCTCCGCGACCTTCTGACCGTTCTCGTTGTGGAGCGCGACCACGAGATCGACGAAGCCGTCGGCGTAGGGGTCCTCGTTCGGCTTCGCGTCGCTGCCGATGTAGTAAGCGCCGGCGGTGGTGATCGTGAACTTGAAGTAGTCGACGTCGGTCGAGGGGTCGCCACCATCGGCCAGATCGCCTTCGGCGAACTGCACGCCCTGGTTCGTCTCCATCTCGACGGCGGTCTCGATGCTGTCGTTGCCGTCGCCCGTGGAGCTGCCGGTCGTCGTGGTGGTGACCGTGACGCTCGTGGTCGTGGTCGTCGTCGTCGAGGGATCGCCGCCCGTGCCGCCGCCACCGGTGCCCGAGGTGTCGTCGCCGCAGCCGACGGCCGCGCCGACGAGCGTGAGCCCAGCCATCAAACCCACGAAGTACTTCGAAGTCATCGTTGCCATCCTCCTGCGATCCCGAGCGGCGAAGCCGGGGAACCCCCCCGACGCTCACTCCAGGACGCGACTACAACGCGCACTTTCGTGATGCAAGGCAGCAAAGCTGCTCGGCGGCGTGAGGGACGAGGCGCTCGCCGAGCCCAGCCTGCCGCCGGGACGGAGCCCGCGCGATGATTGCAGTAGCGATGAGTTTGCTTCAGCCCGGCTCGGTCGACGGGTAGCCGATGCGCGTCGGTGGGCAGAGGTTCTCCTTCACCGAGCGCGGGCTCGCCCAGCGCAGGAGGTTGAGCGGGCTGCCTGCTTTGTCGTTCGTTCCCGACGCGCGCCCGCCACCGAAGGGCTGCTGACCGACGACCGCACCCGTGGGTTTGTCGTTGATGTAGAAGTTGCCCGCGGCGTCCGAGAGCCTACGGCTCGCGTGCTCGACGAAGCCGCGGTCGCGCGCGAACACGGCGCCGGTGAGCGCGTAGCCTCCGGTGCGATCGCAGAGCTCGAGCGCGCGCTCGACCTCGGCGTCGTCGTAGACGAACACGCCCAGCACGGGGCCGAAGAACTCCTCGCTCATGAGCCGCGTGTCCGGGGCGAGCGACTCGACGATCGTGGGCTCGACGAAGTAGCCGACTTCGTCGCTCCCGCCTCCGCCGCACACCACACGGTAGCGGGTGTCGTGTTTCGCCTCCTCCTGCACGGCGCGCAGGCGCGCGTAGGCGCGCTGGTCGATCACCGCGCCCATGAAGTTCGACAGATCCGAGACGTCGCCCATGGTGATCGTGCGCACCGTGTCGACGAGGCGCTCTCGCAGGGCGGGCCAGATCGAGCGTGGCACGTAGGCGCGAGAGGCGGCGGAGCACTTCTGCCCCTGGAACTCGAAGGCGCCGCGCACGAGCGCGGTCGTCAGCGCGTCGAGCTCGGCGGAGGCGTGGGCGAAGACGAAGTCCTTTCCGCCCGTCTCGCCGACCAGGCGAGGGAAGCTCCGGTAGCCGTCGATGCGCTCACCCACGCGCCTCCAGATCGAGCGGAACACGGCCGTGGAGCCGGTGAAGTGCACGCCGGCGAGCTCGGGGTGATCGACCAGCTGCCCCACCATCGAGGGCGCGTCGCCCATGACGAGGTTGATGACGCCGTCGGGCAGGCCCGCGTCGCGCAGCACGCTCATCACGTGGTGGGCCGCGAGCAGCGCGTTCGGAGAGGGCTTCCATACGACGACGTTGCCGAGCATCGCGGGCGCGGTGGGGAGGTTGCCGGCGATCGCGGTGAAGTTGAACGGCGTGATCGCCGCGACGAAGCCCTCGAGTGGGCGAGGCTCGACGTGGTTCCAGATGCCCGGGGCCTGGGCGGGCTGCTCGAGCAAGCTCGCGGCCCAGTGGGCGTTGAAGCGCAGGAAGTCGACGAGTTCGCAGGCAGCGTCGATCTCGGCCTGGTAGGCGGTCTTGCTCTGACCGAGCATCGTGGCAGCGTTGATGCGCGCGCGGTCCTTCGTCGCCAGGGCCTCCGCGGCCCGCAGGAAGACCGCCACGCGCTCGGAGACCGGCAGCGCCGCCCAGCCCGCGCGCGCGCGCAGCGCGGCGTCGATCGCGGCACGGACCTCGTCGGCGCCGCCCTGGTGAGCGCGCCCGAGCACGCGCTGGTGCTCGTGCGGCGAGCGCGCCTCGAGCAGGCTGCCGGTGCGCACCTCCTTGCCGTCGATCACCATCGGAATGTCGACGATCTCGCCCTTCTGTCGCAGGAGCTCCGCCGAGAGCGAGGCGCGCTCCGGGGAGCGCGGCGCGTAGCTGAGGACGGGCTCGTTCACGGGCGGAGGCGGGAGGCGCGACATGCGCGGGAGCATAGTGGCTGCGCGGCCGGAGCGGGAGCGGGGAGCCTCGGACCTCGAGGCGCGCCCGCCGGCGGGGGCCGGGCCCGCGAGGAGCGACGCTTCTGCTAGCTTCGCGAGGTGCACACGCTGCTCCCTGCTCCGAGCGCGCTCTTCGAGGCGGGCGGACCCCGCCACGGCTCCTTCCGAGGCGCGCTGCCTCGCATGGACCTCCACGAGGCGAAGGTGGCGCCGCTCTACCGCCTCACCCACCAGAAGCGCTGGACCTACGTGGCGCTCGCCGACGCGCGGGTCTTCGTGGGCGCGGCGATCGTCGGGCTCGGCTACGCGTCGACGGCGATCGTCTTCGCGCTCGACCGCGAGCGCGGGCGGTTCTTGGTGGATCGGAGCCTGCTCCTGCCAGGGCGAGGCGCGAGCTTCGCTGATCACGGCCCGCTCGGGCGCTCGGCGCGCTTCGTATCGCCGGGCGTACGGCTACAGCTCGGCGATGGCGAGCTCAGGCTCGACCTCGCGGGTCGGGATGGGCTGCCCGTCCACGCGTCGGCGCGTTTCGAGCCGCTCGAGGCGCCCGCGATCGGCGCCTTCGTGCCCGTCGAGGGCGGCTACGCGAACGCCACCGAGAAGCGCATCGCCAGGGCGACGGGCGAGGTCGTGGCGGGCGGCCGGCGCTTCGTGCTCGAAGACGGGCTCGCGGCCTTCGACCACACGCACGGCCTGCTCGCGCGCCACACGGCGTGGCGCTGGGCGCTCGGTCTCGGGCGCACGCGAGATGGGCGGCTGCTCGCGTTCAACCTCGTGGAGGGCTTCGTCGGCGAAGCCGAGTGCGCGGCCTGGCTGGGCGACGAGCTCATCCCGCTCGGCGAGGGGCGCTTCGAGTACGACGTGAAGAACCCCATGTCACCCTGGGTGATCCGGACCACCTGCGGCGCGCTCGACCTGCGCTTCGAGGCGGCCGCGGTGCACGAGGAGCACAAGAACCTCGGCCTCGTGCGCTCGGCTTTCGTGCAGCCGGTCGGCCGGTTCACGGGGACGCTGCGGCACGGCGGGGAGGAGCTCGCCATCGATCTACCCGGCGTGACCGAGCACCAGGACGTGCGCTGGTAGCGCCCCAGTGAACGACCTGGGCGCGCGGTCCTTCACTCGAAGACGGGCGGACCACCTCGGCGCGCGGCCTCGAGGAAGTCGTCCATCGACATCGCGAGCGGGCTCGGCACGCGATCGGGCTCGAAGAGGCCGACCTCGGGGATCTCGAGCCGGTTCTTCGGTGGTCGCACCGGCGCCGAGACCTTGGCGCGTACGACGATCGTGAGGGCGTGGAAGCGCGGATCGCGGTCCGGGCGAGAGTAGACGCCGACGAGGCCCGCGTACTCGGCCTCGTCGATGCCCGCCTCCTCGGCGAGCTCGCGATGCAGCGTGGACTCGAGCGTCTCGCCCCACTCGACCGTGCCGCCCGGCAGGGCCCAAGTGCCCGTGTCTCCTCGTCGAACGAGTACGAGCCGCCCGTCGTCCAGGGTGGCCACGACGGCCACGCCCGCGACGGGGCGGCGCAGCACGTGACGGAAGATCTCCTTGGCCAGGCCGACCACGGGAGCGGGCAGCGCCGCGAGCGGAGCGAAACGAGCCATGGCCTCCGCCTAGCACCGCTGGCGTGCGGCCGGCGGGTCCTTGGGAAGCTCGGCGGGAGAGGTGTATGGTGGGGGCATGCGCGCTCGAGCCTCCCTCACGGTCTTGGCCCTGCTGTTCGGCGCAGCGGCTTGCTTCGACTCCAACGAGGGTCCCGCTCCGAGCGACATGGGGCTCGATGGGAACTTCTTCCCTGGCTCCACGGGCTCGTCGACCGGCGCGAGCACGAGCACGAGCACCAGCTCCAGCACGAGCTCGTCGAGCGGCGCCGGCGGCGGCGGCGGGCAGGGCGGTGGCGGCGCCGTCTCGCTGCCGCTCTGCGCCTGCATCTCGGACCTGAACGCGAACGACGATTGCGAGACCTGCAAGTTCAGCGTGCAGCTCGCCGAGTGCGCCTTCGCCTTCAACGCCTGCGAGGAGGACCTCGACTGCTCCGTGGCCGTCTCGCTCTGCCTGCCGAACTGCGCGCCCTTCGACGAGGACTGCTTCCAGACCTGCCTCGCGATCCCCGCGCTCTCGCGCGCCCGCGCCGACACGCTCCACGGCTGTTACTGCACCGCGTGCAGCCGGCTCTGCGGCGTCTCGGGCGGGCAGGGCGGTGCGAGCAGCTGCAACTGAGACGCGGTCCCCGCGTGGCTGCGAGCTGCGCGGAGCAGCGCGAAGCGGTGTAGAGGCGGAGCGAAGCTGCGCGGGGGGCGGAGCGAGGCCGCGTTCAGCGGTACTGCGTGATGTCGATCTGATAGCGCTTCATCCAACGGTGGACCTGCATGCGCTCCTTGCCGAACTCGCGCCCCACCGCGGCGACGTTGCCTCGGTGGTGCAGCAACAAGGCGCGCAGCTCCTCCTCGCTGGGGGTGCCGAAGCGAGCCGGGCGTGCGTGGTCGGCGGGCGCGGGGGCGAGCTCCCGTGAAGGACCCGAGCGCGAGACGGAGGAGGGGTCGGCGAAGGCGCCCGGGGTGCGCGGGCTCCCGTCGCTCGTACGGGAGGCGTACTCCCGCATCGCCTCCTTCACGACGTCGGGCAGCTGAGGCGCCTCGAGCACGGGGCCGTCGACGAGCGCGATCGCTCGCTTGATCGCCGCCTCGAGCTCCCGCACGTTGAAGGGCCAGTCGTAGTGGAGCAGGCCCGTCATGAACGGGAAGCTGACCTCGAGCTCCGGGCGCCCGTGCTTCGCGAGCATCGCCCGCACGAGCGCGTAGACGTCTTCCTTGCGCTCGCGCAGCGGAGGCAGCGCGACGCTGTACTCGTTGAGGCGCGCGTAGAGGTCGCCGCGGAAGCGACCTTCGCGCTGCAGACGCGCCAGCTCGCGGTGGGTCGCGCAGACGATGCGCACGTCGACCCGCTCCGGTGAGGTCGCGCCTACGGGGATGATCTCCTTCGACTGCAGCACGCGGAGGAGCTTGGCTTGCGCGTCGAGCGGCATGTCGCCGATCTCGTCGAGGAACAGGGTGCCACCGTCGGCGGCCTTCACCAGGCCCACCTTGTCGCGATCGGCGCCGCTGAAGGCTCCGCGCTTGTAGCCGAAGAGCTCGCTCTCGAGCAGCGTCGCCGGGATGGCCGCGCAGTTGACCGCCTGGAAGGATCCGCGACGCATGCTGGCGGTGTGCAGCTCGCGCGCGAAGAGCTCCTTGCCGGTGCCGCTCTCGCCGAGCACCACCACCGAGATCTCGCTCTTGGCCACGCGCTGCACGGCCCTGAGCAGCGCGCGGATCTGGTAGCCGCCCACGATGCCCGTGAGCGACGCGGGGGCGTTCCGCGCGGCGGCCGGGTCGACGATGGCGCCGTCGATGCGGTAGGCCGCGAAGCTCTCGGCGCCCGCCGCGACGAACTTGAAGATGGCGTCTCCGACGCGGATCTCGTGCAAGTCTTCGAGCACCACCTCGTGGATGAACTGCCCGTCGACCAGGGTGCCGTTGCGGCTGCCGAGATCGCTGATGAGCCAACGCCCGTCCTGGAAGCGGATGCGCGCGTGCTGGCGCGAGACGGCGCCCTCGGAGATGCAGATGCCCGAGCCCGGCTCGCGCCCCATCACCAGATCGCGCTCACTGAGGAGCTGCGCGGGCGGGAACTGCTCGAAGGACGGCGCGTACAGCAACACCAACCCAGCGCGTGTGCCGCGTGGGTTGTCCGGCGAGGCCGGAGCCCCGTACTCCTGCATCGCCGCCGTCGTCGGGTCTTGCCGTCCGGCCATCTTCGGTCACCCGGGAGGATAGCGCGGATCGCGACGCTTGGAGTGCTCGCTCAGGGCTACGATGGGGCCGTGGGCCAAGCGAACCGTTCTCGCGTCGTCGTCGGTGCAGTCCAGCTCACGAGCGGAAACGATCTCGACGCGAACCTCCGCCGCGCCACCGAGCTGGTGGAGCGTGCGCGTGCGCGTGGGGCCGAGCTCGTCGTGCTACCCGAGAACTTCGCCTTCATGGGCGGCGAGCAGGAGAAGCTGCGCATCGCGGAGGAGCTCGACGGCAGCGGGCCGATCGTGCGCACGCTGCGTGACGCCGCGCGCGCGAGCGCGGTGTGGATCGTCGCCGGTGGCATGCCGGAGCGCGCGCCGGATCCGACGCGGCCCTACAACGCCTGCGTGGCGTTCGATCCCGAGGGGCAGCTCCGGGCCGTCTATCGCAAGATCCACCTCTTCGACGTCGAGGTCGGCGACGGCCAGACCTACCGCGAGAGCGCCGCGACGAGCGCGGGCGACGAGCCGGTGCTGCTCGAGGCGCTCGGGCAGCGCATCGGCCTGTCCGTCTGCTACGACCTGCGCTTCCCGGAGCTGTACCGCAGGCTCTCGGCGCTCGGCGCCGAGCTCTTGGTGGTGCCCGCGGCCTTCACGCTGATGACGGGCAAGGACCACTGGCAGGTCCTCCTGCGCGCCCGCGCCATCGAGAACCAGTCCTGGCTCGTCGCGGCCGCGCAGTGGGGCGAGCACCCGGGGGGGCGACGCACCTTCGGCAAGAGCTGCATCATCGATCCCTGGGGCGAGATCGTTGCCCAGGCCTCCGAAGGCGAGGGCGTCGTGGTCGCCGAGATCGACCCCGCGATGACCGAACGGGTGAGGGCGAGTCTGCCCGCGCTCAGGCACCGCAGGCTCTGAGCCGGGCGAGCGCGGAGCGCGCTGCGAGGCCGCTTGCCACGCGAGCGGCCCGATGTTTCGCTAGCGCCCCACCATGGCTCGGCCCGACCCGAAGGCGATCCTCTCCGCAGCGAAGTCCTACCTGCAGCAGCACCCGGAGGAGGTCGTGCGCGCGCTGCGCGGCGCGCTCGGGCTGCGCATCGGGGTGCCGCTCGACGCGCTCCGCTACTTCGCGCGCGAGCTCGGCGGCGGGAAGAAGATGCCCAAGGACATCGCCATCGAGAGTGCTCCGCCCGGGCTGCGCATCTCGATGACGGTCGACGCGATGGGCACCTCACTGCGCGTCTCGCTCGTCGTCTTCGTCGAGGAGCTGCGCGTCACCGCCGACGAGATCCGCGTCGGTACGCGCATCTCGGAGCTGCGCCTCGAGGTGCTCGAGGGCACGCAGTCACCGATCGCCGCGCTCGTGCAGTCGGGGGCGCTCGACCTCTCGAAGCCGGGCAACCTCGTGGCCTTCATCCCGAAGCGGCCTCCGATGATCGTCGACGCCAAGGACGACCGCATCGTGGTCGACGTCATGAAGATCCCGAAGGTCGAGACCCACGCGAAGCTGCGCAAGCTGCTCGCGATCGCGACCCCGGTGCTCGGGGTGCGCGCCATCCGCTCGAAGGACGACCACCTCGACGTTCACCTGCGCGCCACGCCCTCGGGCCTGCCGGCCGCGGTGGCTGCTGCGCGCGGCTGAGACGCGAGGCCGCGACGCGAGGCTGATCCGGCGGCGAGCCTTGGTGTTAGGCTCGGCCCCGCATGTCGGCGGGCGCAAGGCAACCATCGCCGCTCGTGTTCGAGGCGCTGGCCGAGATCGCGACGGGCCCCACTGCGCGGGTCGACCTCTGTCGCGTCACGGGGCCGGGCGCGGGCGTGGGGCGCCTCATCGCGGTGAAGCGGCTGCACCCGCACGTCGCCGAGGACCCCGAGTTCGTCACGATGTTCGAGGACGAGGCGTGGATGACCGCGGCCCTCCGGCACCCCAACGTGGTCGAGGTCGTCGGCTGGGGCCACGACGCCCAGGGCATGTACCTCGCCGTGGAGCTCGTCGAGGGTGTGTCGCTCGCCCGGCTCATGAAGACGGTCTTCGAGACTGGCGAGGCCTTCACCGAGCGCATGGTCGTGCACCTCGGCGCGGAGCTGTCGGCAGGGCTCGCGGCGGCGCACGCGCTGCGCTCGACGACCGGGGAGCCGCTGCACCTCGTGCATCGCGATCTCACGCCCGGCAACGTGCTGGTGGGCTTCGCCGGGCAGACGAAGATCACCGACTTCGGGCTGGCGAAGGCCAAGCAGCGCATGAGCAAGACGCTCACGGGCCTGCTCAAGGGGCACCCGCAGTACATGGCGCCCGAGCAAGCCCGCGCCGAGGCGCTCGATGGCCGAGCGGATCTGTTCTCGCTCGGCGTCGTGCTCTTCGAGCTCTTCACGGGGGTGCACCCTTGGTCGAGCGGCAGCGAGCTCGAGGTCTTCGAGCAGGTGGCCACGCAGCCGCACGCCGATCTCGGTGAGCTGCGCCCGAAGATCGATCGAGAGCTCGTCTCGGTGGTTCACCAGCTGCTCGAGCGAGACCCGGAGCGAAGGCCTCGCACGGCAGCGGAGGTGAGGAGTCGGCTGCTGCACTGGCTCGACATCCACGGCTACGCAGAGGGCAACGAAGACGCGCTCGGCCGCTTCGTGCGCCGCAACGCCATGCGACAGATGCGCTGGTTCGAGCGAGCCGTCGCGGGCGAGTTCCGCGGCACGACCGGTCAGGCGGGAGGCGCGCCTCGCGAACAGCCTCCCCGCGCTGGGCCGACGCGCTCGAGGCGAGGGCGGACCGGCACCGAGGCCGGGACGTCCCGGCACGAGACGACCTCCGCCTCGCCGGCGCGGCGTCGTCTGCGGCGGCCCGGGGCCGACGACGCCACCGACGTGGGGCCGCGGCCTGCGGGCGCGTTCGAGCCTCACGGTGTGCCCTCCCTGGTCGACTCGGGGGCGGAGTGGTCGGAGGAGATTCCGACGATCGTCCAGCCCACGCGCTCTCCAGCCGCCGCCCGCCCGAACCCGAGCCCTGGATACGGGGTCGATGACGAGAGCGATCAGCGCACCACGGACGTGCACGCCCGGAGCGGGGCGCAGGCTGCGCTGCTGCGCTCGGCTCGCCGAGCGCCACCCACCGAGCCGGAGGACGCCGAGGAGCTCCCGACCCGCCCGCAGCGCAGACCCGACCTCTCGGCCTATGGTCGCGGCCCGGCGCCCGTCGGGCCACCGACGCTCCAGCAAGCGGCGCAGGGAGCCGGCGCACCGGAGGACGGAGAGGCCCTGCGCGCCGAGGCCCAGCGCGTGCTCGCCCACGCGAAGCTCCTCCGCGAACGGGCCGACGAGGCGGCGAAGCGCGCTGCGCACCGCGCCGTGCTCGCGCAGCTCGGCGCAGACGCGGCACAGCTCGCGTCCGATGCCCTGCAGCTGCTCGCCTCGGGCGGCGCCTCACAAGCTGGCGGTCTGCTCTCCGAGGCCCGTCGCATCGAGCAGAACATCGCGCGCGGTGAGTCGTCCCTCGGTGGGGAGGTCGTGGCCCACGAGGGCGAGGTCGGGCCCGCCTCCTCGGCGCCCTCGCCGGCGCCGTCGCGGCCCTCTTTCGCGGCGGGCGAGCCCGGCTCGGGTGGAATCCGCGCATCGGGAGGCTTCCCGGCCGCCACCGGCTTTCCTCCTTCGTATGCGGCCCCGCCGCTCGAACGGCGCCCGAGCGTGCCGCCCTCGGTGCGGCCGCCTGCCTCCGAGCAGGCGATCTCCCCGGCGGGGCAGATGAGGCGTCTGCTCGAGGGGGAGGTGCTCGGCCTGCCGCTCTGGCTCGCGCTCGGCCTCGCCTTCGCGCTCGCGCTCGCGCTCGTGATGTTCGTCGCGCTGCTGCTGGGCTGAAGCCTGGCCGGGCGCGGCTTCGCCGCCGCGAGCCATCTGCCAGATGCACGTGGCAACCCTTGATCCAAGCCGGACTTGACCGCTACGGTCGCTCCCATGAGCGGCGAAGGTGGCGAGTGGGTCTTCATCAACCTCGACGATTCCATGGCCAAGCGCCAGGGGCTGCCCACGCAGCTGCCCGTGCCGAAGGAGAAGTTCGAGGCCCTCGCCGAAGCGGGCCTGCAGGCGAGCGACGCGCGCAAGTGGGTAAGCGACTTCCTGAACAACACCGAGATCGGCAAGAACAACGCCTGGCGTAAGAAGAACGGCGCGATGGTCGTGGCCTGGGAGGCCTTCGTCGACAAGGGGCCGCTCTGGGACCGCGCGCAGAAGGCCTTCGCCGAAGGGGACTTCGAGAAGGCGATCGCGACGCTCAAGAAGATCACCGTCCTCGACGACAACGATCACAACGCCAAGCTCAACCTCGCCAGCGCGCTCGCCAACAAGGGTGAGTACGAAGCCGCGCTCAAGCACTTCAAGAAGATCCACGCCACCTACGCGGGCGACGCGGAGTTCCACGTCGCCTTCGCGCAAGTGCACGTGGCCATGCAGAACAAGGACGAAGCGACCAACGAGTTCGTGCTCGCGCTCGAGGCGAAGCCGGATCACGCCGGCGCGCTCGAGGCGATGTCCAAGCTCGGCGTGCTCGCGAAGATCTACGAGAACCCGAAGGACGCGAGCTCGCTGCTCTACGTGCGCGCCGACGCGGTCGTCGACTACCTCACCGGCGAGTGGGACAAGGAGCCGCGCAGCCTCGACTTCTACCTCGAGCAGATCGCCTACCACGAGCGCGAGCAGCGCTGGGCCGTGGTGCTCGAGGCCGCCGAGCGCGCAGCGTCGCTCGAGGGCGACGACAAGAAGCGTGAGCGCGCCGCGCTCGCCAAGGTCGGCGCGCTGCGCTCGCTCGGCAGGCTCGACGACGCACTCGCCGCCGCGAAGGCCTACGTGGCGCTGGCTCCGAGCTCGTCGGCGGCCCAGGTCGAGCTCGCGCGCACGCTCGGTGAGCGTGGCGACACGGCCGGCGCGAACGCGGCGGTCGAGCGCGCACTCGAGCTCGACCCAGGCGACCTCATCGCGCTGATGCTCAAGTTCTGGCCCGACGATCCGAACGACATCCAGAAGGTGCACGCGATCGTCCCGGCGCTGACCGAATATGCCGAGGCGCACGCCACCGTGCCCAACGTGTGGCGCACGCTCGCGCGCGCGCTGCTCGTCGTCGGCCGCGCCGAAGACGCGATCGATCTCTTGAAGAAGGCCGTCGATCTCTCGCCCGCCGACGACGATCTGCGCAGCGAGCTCTGGCACGAGCTCACCAAGCAGCAGCGCTACCAGGAGATCCTCGACGACGTCGCGAAGCTCGGCGACATGAAGGCGCGCGACTGGCGCCTGCGCTGGAACGAGGGCGAGGCCTACGCCGGGCTCGGCAAGAAGATGGAGGCGCGCGCCTGCTTCAGCGCCATCAACTTCGACGAGTCGCTGCACGTCGACATCCGCCGCCGCGCGAAGCGAGCCGTGAACGGCCTCACCGAAGAGGGCGCGCTCGCCACCGACTGAGGCGCGATTCGCGAGCGCGCCAGCGTTCGTGCCCGCGAGCGGAGCTCGCCCGACCGAAGGGCGGCTCCGCTCTCGTGTTCCATGGCCTCGTCCGAGGCCTCGGTCGCCCTCCGAGGCCCTCGTTCAGCTCATCGCCTCGCGGGCTCTGCCTCCGACGCCGTGTTCGACGTCGGGCTCGCGTGTGCGACGGCTCGCGACGACAGCACGGGCGGCTCGATCGAACGCGACGAGACGCCGCCGTGCACCAGGCGCGAGCCGCGGTCGAAGCGCAGGTAGGCCCAGGCCCACTGGATGAGCACGATCAGCCTGTTCTTGAAGCCGATCAGGAACAGGATGTGGATGAAGAGCCAGGCCAGCCAGGCGACGAGGCCGGAGAGCTCGAGCTTGCCCATGCGCGCGACGGCCGCGGCGCGGCCGATCGTCGCCATCATGCCCTTGTCGACGTAGCGGAACGGCACGCGCGGCTTGCCGCTCAGCGTCGCGAGGATGTTCGACGCGACGATACGCGCTCCCTGTGTCGCCGCGGGCGCCACGCCCGGCACCAGCTCGCCGTCTTGCTCGACGTGCGCGAGATCGCCGACGACGAAGACCTCGTCGTGGCCGGGGATCGACAGCGTGGGCTCGACGAGCACACGCCCTGCGCGGTCGAGCGGCACACCGAGGCTCTTCGCGAGTGGGGAGCCCGCGACGCCTGCGGCCCAGAGCACGGTGCGCGCACCGATGCGGCCTTGGTCGGTGTCGACGCCCTCGGCGTCGACGCCTTGGACCCGGGTACCGGTGCGCACCTCGACGCCGAGCTTCTCGAGCGAGCGCTCGGCCTTCGCGCTGAGCTCTCGGGAGTAGGCGGGCAGCACACGATCGCCGCCCTCGAGCAGGAGCACACGCGCGCGCGCCGGGTTCATGCGGCGGAACTCGCGCGGCAGGGTGCGCTTGGCGATCTCGGCGAGCGCACCCGCGAGCTCGACCCCGGTGGGGCCCGCGCCGACGACCACGAAGGAGAGCCAGGCCTCGACGGCCTTCGCGTCGTCGGCGCTGCGCTCGGCTTCCTCGAAGGCGAGGAAGATGCGCTGCCGGATCGACAGGCCGTCGTCGACCGTCTTCAGGCCCGGCGCGAACTCGGCGAGCTCGTCCTTGCCGAAGTAGGAGTGCGTGACGCCCGTCGCGACGACGAGGTAGTCGTAGTCGATGCGACTGTCGTCCTCGAGGCGCAGCTCTCTCGCGGCCACGTCGACGTCGAGCACGTCGCCGAGCAGCACGGTGACGTTGCGCTGATCGCGCAGGATGCGCCGGATCGGCGCGGCGATATCCGCCGGGTTCAGGCCCGCGGTGGCGACCTGGTAGAGCAGCGGCTGGAAGGTGTGGTGATTGGTGCGATCGAGCAGCGTCACGTCGACCGGCGCGCGCGCGAGCCTGCGCGCGACCTCCAGCCCGGCGAAGCCGCCCCCGACGATCACCACCCTCGGACGAGGCAAGGTCGCCGTCGCGCCTCTCCGTCGCCCTCGACGCCGCCCCCCACGGAATCGTTCGTCACTTGTGCTCGGCGACCCACTTGTTCATGAAGACCGCGCTGTCGTTCCAGCCGTCGCGCAGCTGCTTCTCGGTCGTGCTCTCGAGCATGCCGCCGATACCGAAGACCTTGGCCTCGATGAAGAGCTCCACCGTGCGCTTCACCTTGCCCTCACCGGCGGGCTCGATGCGCAGGCTGCCCTCCTGACGGACCTTGTCGGCGAGCGTGCTCGGCGTGAGCTTCCACTTCCAGACCTTGGTCTTCTTGTCCATGCTGCCGACCTCGGTGTAGCCGAAGCTGTCGCCCATGAGCTTCGCCACCGGGCCGGGGATGTCCTTCAGGCGCGGCTTTCCGCTCGTCTTGCGGCGGATCTCGGTGTCGCTTTCGGTCTGCTCGACGATGTTCCACTCCGGGAAGCCGAGCGCGCCTCGGTAGAGCTTCTCGTTGAACTCGCGGTCGAGGAACCACTTCCAGAACGTGGCTTCGTCGCAGTCGATCGTGTGGGTCAGCGTGACGGTCGGCATGTCTTTCCTCCGGGTAGGTGCTTGTAGAACATTGGTCCCCGCGCGGCGAGGGTGACTACGCTCTTCATCGGAGGTCCGCCGATGCGAGTTCGAACCAGCCGATATGTCCCCCGCCGCCCCTCACGCCACGCCCTGCGCATGCCCTGCCAGGTCGTCCGCGAGAGAGACTTCGCGCTCGTCGCCGACCGCATGGTCGAGCTGTCCGAGGGGGGCATGCTCGTCGTGCCGCGCATGCGCGTGCTCACGGGCGAGAGCCTCATCGTGAGCTTCATGGCGCCGTACTCGCGCAGCTTCGTCGACGCCGAGGCCACCGTGGCGCGTGTCGTGCACGGCCGCCGCGACGGCGACGGAGGGCTCGCGCTCGGTCTGTCGATCGACTGGATGGACCGCATCGCGCGGGAGCTCATCCGAGGGCAGATCGCGCACCTGCCCGAGTCTGCCCGGCAGCGCCGCGCGCTCGCCTGAGCCTCTCAGGCCGTCGAAGACCTCGGCATACGAAAGCGCTCCAGACCTCGCGAGGCCTGGAGCGCCGTCATGTCGGTTCAGCTCGGGAGCCGAGCCTCGGCCGCTCAGCTCTGCCGCTCAGCTCGCCGGCGGCTCTTCGGTGCCGGGCTCGGCCGGCGCGAGCACCTCCTTCGCGGGGTTCGCGCGGAACTCCCAGGCGAAGGTCGCGTCGCCCTGCTGGGCGTCGCCGGGCTGGAGCACGAGGCCCTCGAGCGACTTGAGCACGCACTGCGAGACGGCCTCGGGCGCCGTGGTGCGGGCAGCGTCGACCGAGGCGTTCTCGAACGCGCCCGTCTCCTTGGCGACGGTGAAGCGCACGGTGACGGTGCCGCCTGCGGCCTTGTCGGCCTTCAGGGCGGTCTCGAAGCAGGACTGGACGCTGGCGCTCTGGCCGTCGAGCAGCTTCTGCACGTCTTCCCGGTACATGTCCGGGGAGCGGGCGGCGAAGCTGCAGCCGGTGGCGAAAGCGAGCGTGAGGGCGACGAAGCTGAGGCTCTTCGAGTTCATCGGGGTCTCCTTCTGTCCGCGCGCGCGGCTCACTTGCTGGCCTCGGCGACGTTGGCGCGCTCGACGATCTTGAACTCGACGCGGCGGTTCGCGATGCGGCCTTCTTCGGTGTTGTTGTCGGCGATGGGCTGCTTGTCACCGTAGCCCTTGGCGGTGAGGCGCGCCTCGTCGACCTTGCCGACGCTGACCAGCCACTGCTTCACGGCCTTGGCGCGCGCGTCGCTCAGCTGCAGGTTCTGCTGCGGGTTGCCGTCCGAGCTCGCGTGACCCTCGATGTGGATCTTCTTGAGGTTCGCGTTGTCGTTCATCACCTTGGCGATCTCGGTGAGGAGCGAGTCGCTCTCGGGCTTGATCTTCGGAGAGTTCAGGTCGAACTGGATCTTCTCCTTGATGTCGATCGACTTGTCGGTGACGACGACACGCGCCGCCTCTCGCTTGACGACGGGCCGCGGCTTCACGACCGGCGGCGGGTCGCCGGCGACGGCGATCGGCGTCTTGCCCTCAAAGGCGACGACCCCGCTGCAGCCCGCGGCGAGCGGGGCGAGCAGGGCGAGCGCGAAGAGTGCGCTCGAGCGGTAAGAGATGTTCATGTTCGGTCTCCGTCGTGGTTGGCGTCGAGCCGGAGCGGGGGCTTTGCCCAGGCCCAGCGAGGGCGGCGCCCACGCGTGAAGGACCTCCGCCGGTGCGGGCTCCGTGCTGCCGAGCGGGGCTGCTCCGACGAGCGACCCCCATGGAAGTTCGCCGCGCGGAAGCCGTGACCCCCGACGGCGCGAAAAACCCTAGTCGCGTATCCAGCGTCGGCCAAGAGGTTTCGCCGCACGGCCGAGCCGGCGGCGGGGCCCGTGGGCGCTGGGTCTCCCGACCCCGAGGCCCCGATCGCCGAGCCGCTTCGCTCAGCGGTGGGCGGCGATCATCGCCTCGAAACGCGCGAGCGCGCGGACGAGCACGTCCTCGGAGGGGCCGAAGGAGAAGCGCAGATGGCGCGCGAAGCGCGAGGTGCGCCCATGCCGGCGTTTGCCCGGGTTCACGTCGAAGAACTGACCAGGGACCGTGATCACCTGGTGGTCGAGCGCCGCGCGGAAGAAGCCCATGCCGTCGTTGATCGACGGGGGCAGCTCGGCGACCGAACCCCACACGTAGAAGGTGCCCTCGGGCGCCACGTCGACCACGACGCCGAGCTTGCGCAGGCCGTCGAGCAGGATCTGGCGCTTCTTCGCGAAGGTCGCCTGGATGGCGGCCGTCTCCGCCTGGGCGTGCTCGAGCTCGAGCAAGGGCAGGGCGGCGCGCTGCATCGGCTTCGAGCCGCCACCATCGAGGAAGCTGCCCGCCGAGGAGACGGCGTCGATGACCGACTTCGGCCCCACGGTCCACGTGACGCGCCAGCCCGGATAGCGCCAGTTCTTGGTGAGGCCGTCGAAGAGCACGACCGGGTCGCGGTTCACGTCTTCCACGTAGCGCGCGGCGCTCTCCATGGGCGCTGCGCCTCCGAGTCCGTAGACGTAGTGCGAGTAGAACTCGTCGAAGAGCAGCGTGCAGTCGAGCTCGCGCGCGGTGGCCACCCAGGCGGCGAGCTCCTCGCCACGGATGTGTTTTCCGGTCGGGTTGCCGGGGTTCGAGAGCAAGAGCGCGCCGAGGCCGCGGCCCTGGATCTCGCGCCTGAGGTCGCCGACGCTGAAGGCGTACTGACGCTCGGCCTCGAGCGCGATCGGGATGGGCGAGAAGAGGCGGAAGATGTCGAGCAGCTCTTCGTAGGCCGTGTAGTCGGGCAGGAAATGGCCGAGGTTGATCTGGCCGAGCGCGGCGGCGGCGCGCGTGAGCGCGGCGCGGCCTCCACCGGAGACGGCGACGTTCTCGGCGGTGTACTTCGACGGCAGGCCCCTGCGGTAGGCGCGGTTGTAGAACTCCGCGATGGCCTCGCGCAGCTCGCTCACACCCGCGACCGGCGCGTACTCCTGGTCGCCGAGAGAGATGTCGACGCTCTCGCAGCGGGGCGGCGCCCCGGGCAGAGGACCGATCTCCGGCATGCCTTGACCGAGGTTGCACCAGTCGTCTTCGCCCGGCTCGGCCTTGTAGGTGTAGCCGAGGCGCCCGGCCTCGTTCATCACGAAGATGACGCCCGTGCGCGGCACACGCCGGAACGCGGTGGGGCCCTGCGGGGCGTCGTCGTCGGTCGGAGAGGGGCGCGAGACCGGAGGCTCGGAGACGTGGGCTTGCATGCGCTTCCTTCGGGGGATGCGCGCGAAGGCGGCTCGCGTCAACTGCTTCGACGCGCCCGCTCGGGGCGCCGCGCGCGCCCCGAGCTCAGGCCGCCGTGGGCCCGTTCGAGGCGGTGTCGACGGGCTTGGGTTTGTTCGCCCAGAGCTGCGCCGCGAAGAGCGCCGCGCCCGCCGCCGCCGTCACCACGCCCATGATGCGGCTCCAGCGATCGCCGTGGACCTGGCCCATGGCCGCGAGCGCGACCCCCGAGGCCGAGGCGATGAGGCCACCGAGCCGGAGGCCGCCCCAGAAGCTCACGGGGCTGCGCTTCGTCGCGACGACACCAGGCAGCGCGTCGCGCGGCGCGAAGGAGAAGAGGAAGAAGTAGCAGAGCAGGAGCGAGATCAGCGTGAGCGCCGTGTAGCGGTCGTCGTTCCAGTAGAAGAACATCCACACGAACTGGCTGAGTGCGGCGAAGCCGAAGATCCACACCTCGAGATCCTTGCGCACACGCGTGAGCGGCGCGCTCAGGATCATGAACGAGTAGTAGTAGCAAGTGAGCTGGCTCAGGAGGATGATCCACACCTGGCCGAGGCACTGCGCGATCCAGAGCGAACGCACGCGCCTGAGCGCGACCACGAAGGCGACGAGGCTCGAGGCGAGCACCGCGTAGGCGACCGGTTTGTAGGCCTTGTAGCGCTCGACGCGCATGCGCTTCCACACCTCGAAGGGATCGACCAGCGCGACGTCCTTCGTGTACTTCATGCGCCCCGACTCCTTGCCGGAGCCGACGTTGTGCCCGACGAGCACCCTGAGCCCCATGTGGTTGGTGAGCGGGGTCTGGTCGTGGACGCGCAGCGTGTGGTGGTAGAACTTCTGGTAGGAGTCGGTGCCCACGACCGCGAGGCTCGCGCCGATGAGCAGCGCCGCGGCGAGCGTGCCGCCCAGGATCGTCTGCAGGTGCTCGGGGCGGAGCTTCTTGTGGCGGTAGACGTACCAGCCAGTGACGGTGAGCCAGCCGACGACCGCGAGGCCCGGGAAGATGCGCAAGAGGCCCGCGTAGACCATCGCCGCACCCGCGAGCTTGAAGTAGCGCTTGCGCGTGAGCCCAGCGGCCAGCACGAGGAAGAAGAGCCAGTCCTGCCGCAGCATCGCGCCGCCGGTCCAGTAGAAGGGCGCCGACGACTGGCAGCCCCAGAAGATCGCGCCGACCGCGAAGACGCGCCAGCCGAAGGCCCACCAGAGCACGACGAAGACGCCCGCGAGGTAGAAGAGGTCGATCGCCGCGAGGAACTGCATGAAGTTCACCGAGGCGGGCGCGAGGTTGCCCAGCAAGTAGCCGGCGAGGGTCCAGACGGGAGGCGGGTTGTACCCGTGGTCCCGCTGCATGTCGCTCCAGTACTTGTCGAGGTTGCACTGCGACGAGAAGAAGGCGACGTCGTGTTTGTAGGCCTCCCAACGTTCGGGGCTGAAGCGACTCGTGCACTGCTCGGGGTTGGCGAGCAGCTCGTCGACCTTCATGAGCAGGTTGTCGCCCGAGAGGTTGCGGATGGTCTTGTCGCTCTTGCGGACCTCGGCGCGGAAGTTGTAGCTGCGCTTCTTGCCGAACTCGTCGACGACGTCGGCGGTGCCGAGCTCGTCCTGGGCGATCGCGGAGCACTTGTAGAGCCCGTCGTAGCCGAGCTCGGGGAAGTACTTCGCCCCCATGTAGTAGTGGTACTGGTCCCAGCGGTGGTAGTACTTCGGGTAGCCGAACTTGAACCCGTTGAAGTACAAAGTGATCGCCGCGAGCGCCAGCGTCACGCCGACGATCTTCTTCCAGCGCTCGGCGACGGGGCGCTTCTGTCCCGCGCGGTGCATCTCGTAGAAGACGCCGCTCGCCGCGGTGAGCGCGACCACGGCCTTCATGAAGTCGACCGCGCGCGCGTGCTCGGGCGCGAGCTTGCCGACGACGAAGGCGAGCCCGAGGAAACCGGCGCCGGCCGCGACGTAGTGGAAGATCGCCAGGCTGCGGCCGCGTAGCACGCGCTCGAGGATGAGCACGAGGGCGACGAACACTCCCGCGAAGCCGAGGTAGGTGTACAGCGACTCGAGCGGGACCTGGAGCTTCATCGCGCGGCGGACGTTACCAGAGCTCGACGCGCCGCGGGGAGGCATGCCGCGCCTCGTGCGCGCCTCGGCGTCGGGCCTTTGCGTCGGGCCTCGGCTCTCCGCTTGCGAGCCCACTTTCCGCTGTTAGTCTCAGCGCATGCCTCGCGGAGGGACACACTCCAGGACAGGGCCTGCACGGGAGCACCCGGGCGCCACGGGGTACAAAAGGCTCCCTGCACCCTCGGGTGCTCGCAGCCCGAACACGAACACCGACGACGAGGCCGGGGCAGCTCGCGCCCGGCGTGGCGAACGCTCCGCAGGCGCGAACCACGCACCCGCGTCTCACGGTGCCGGCACCGACCGGAGGAGGAGAGGTCACCATGATCGATCAACAGGGTTTCTGCGCGGAGGTCCTGACCGCTTGAAGCGGTGACCACGGTCGCTGCGGACCCAGGGAGAGAACGCTCCCTGCCCAGAGCGATCGAGGCCTCCAGGTAGGGGCCAGGAGCCCGGCTCTTCGGAGTCGGGCTTCTTCTTTTGGAGGCGCCGGTGCTCCTTTCGGGCTCCATGTCTTCTGGTCGGCTGCGACTTCGGCGGGTTTGTTGCGCTCGACCCCACCGCTTGCTAGCCGAAGGCCATGCCGAGCCGACTCGCAGCCGCCACCCTGTTGCTCGCCGCCGCATGCGTGCCGATTCAGGGGGCCGGAGAGCAGGAGCTCGAGCCCATCGGCGCCTTCGCGCTCTCCGCCGAGCTCGACTCCACGAGCTGCGGCAAGGAGACGGAGGTGAGCATCGCGCCTTCGATCGAGCTCGAGGTGTCGCTGAGCCGCCTCGGGCGCTCGCTGGTCTGGGAGGTCGGCAAGTCGCGCTGGGTCGGCACGCTCGACGAGGACGAGCGCTCCTTCGTGGTGCGCTCCGCCTACGAGGTGGACGTGACGCTCGAGTCCGACGACCCGAACGACGAGCGCGCGGGCTGCGTGGTCCGGCGCATCGAGGAGATCCGCGGCAAGCTCGACGAGGACGATCGGAGCTTCGCCGGGCGCATCGCTTACCGCTACGAGGCGCGCGAGGGCTCCGACTGTGGGCCAGAGCTCTCCGCCGAGCCGCCGCTCGTCGAGAAGCTGCCCTGCGACGCCAAGTACGAGGCGCGCGGCGAGCTCGAGCGCAGGGAGTAGGCGAGGCCGCTCGGGCGGGGTCGCCGGGCGCGGGCGCTCCGGGTTTGCCGACGGGCCGCGCGGCGTGCATCGTCTCGCGCATGACGGTGACGACGCAGCTGCTCGCGGGCGAGGTGGGGCTCTTGGTGCACGGCGGCGCGGGCGACGTGCCACCCCAGCTGCGCGACGAGCACGTGGCCGGCTGCCGCGAGGCCGCGCGCGCGGGATACGCAGTCATCGCGGAAGGCGGCTCGGCGCTCGACGCCGTTCAGCAGGCCTCGCGGGTGCTCGAGCGTCTGCCGCAGTTCAACGCCGGCCTCGGCGCGGCGCTCAACGCCGACGGCGAGGTCGAGCACGACGCGGCGATCGCGTGTGGGGAGCGCTTCCGCGCCGGGGCGGTCTGCGCGCTGCGTGGGTTCGCGAACCCGATCGACGCGGCGCGCGCGGTGCTCGAAGAAGGGCGTCACGTGCTGCTCGCCGGGGAAGGCGCCGCGCGCTTCGCGCGCGAGCGGGGGCTGCCCCCGGTCGATCCAGCGTCCTTGGTGACCGAGCGGGCGAGAGAACGCCTCGCCAAGGTGCTCGGCGGCACGAGCCCGGCGGGCTGGGCGGGTGGCACGATCGGCGCCGTGGCGCGAGACGCCCGAGGGAGGCTCGCGGCTGCGACCAGCACGGGCGGCACGGTGGGGAAACGGCCGGGCAGGGTGGGTGACTCGCCGATCGTCGGCGCCGGCACGCTCGCCGAGCCTGGGTCGGCGGCGCTCAGCGCGACGGGCGACGGCGAGGGCATTTTGATGATCGGGCTCGGTCATCGGGTGGCGATGGCGATCGCCGAAGGGCGGAGCGCCGAAGAGGCGATCGCTCGGGAGCTGGTGCGCATGCGCGAGCGCACCAGCGCCACCGGTGGGCTCATCGCTGCGCTCGCCCAGGGCGGCTTCGTTTGGGGTCGAACGACCGCGACGATGTCCTGGGCGCTCCTGAGCTCCGCCGGCGAAGACGCCGGGATCTGAGCGCGGCGCGCCCGCGCGATGGAAAGCACGAAGCCCGCAGCGAGTGCCGCGGGCTTCACACATTCGGAACCACGATCGAGGTGGCGTAGCCATCGTCGCGAGCGGCTCGAAGCCAGGGAGCCCGACCGAGCCCTACACTGCGTAGGGCGAGGAGGGCGACCGACGGCGAGCCGCGCAGCAGCTGGATACGCCGCCTCCTCAGCCGCCGGTCGAGCCGGAGGCGGAGCCGCTGACGCTCGCGCTCGCCGAGATGTTCACGTCGACCGAGGCCGCCGCGCTCACCGAGGCGCTCACCGCCGCCGTCATGCAGCCGACGACCTCGAGGCCACCCGAGGCGGCGCCGCTCGCCGCGCCCTGGATCTGCGTCACGAGGCCAGCGCCGGCCATCGCCACGGCCTTGCCCTTGCCGACGCCGATCTCGACGATCTTCGGCAGCGCGACCTGGAGGCCGGCGATCACCTTCTCGATGTCCGCGTTCGCCTCGCCCTTGGCGACGACCTTGACCGTCGGCGGGTCACAGCTGAACTTCGCCATGGCCTTCGCGGTGCACTGCGCCTGGCAGTCGATGCTGACGCTCGGCGGCTTGAACTCACCCGAGCACTTCGGCGCCTTCATCTCGACGTCGCATCCACCCGAGCAGGTGCCCTTGCACTCGCCGGCCGCCTTCGCCTCGCAGCTCGCCGAGCAGGTGCCCTTGCACTCGCCGCCGCACTTGCCCTCGGCCTTCGCGTCGCACTTGCCTTCGCACTTGCCGGCGCAGGCCGCACCCTTGCTGTCCTTGCCGTCGCACTTGCCGTCGCACTTGCCACCGCAGGTGCCCGAGAAGTCCGCCTCACAGGCGCCCGAGCAGCTGCCCGAGCAGGTGCCCGAACACTCGGCGCCTGCCTCGATCTTGCAGGAGCCCTCACACTTGCCGGAGCACTCGCCCGAGATCTCGCCGCCCTCGCAGGCCGCCTTCATCTCGCCGGGGCTGACGGGCGAGCCGCAGGTGCCGAAGCAGGCGTTGAGCGTCTCGATGTCGGCGTAGCACTTGGGCGCGCCGATCTCGACCGAGAGCTGGGCCGAGGCGTTCGCCTTCATGAAGGCATCGAGCTTCGCCGAGACGGCGCCGCAGACCTTCTCGCCACCCTTGCCACCGTCGGGCTCGGCCGCGAGCTCCGCGTCGCTCATGCCGAGCGACTTGCCCAGCTCGCCGCAGGCCGCGATGAGGCCGGTCTCCATCTCGAGCACCAGCTTGTCGAAGGTGAAGGCGGCCTCGAGGAAGCCCTTCACGTTCGCGTCGGCCTTGAGCTGCGAGAAATCGCCGGTCTCCATCGCCTTGCAGTCGGCGCCGGGGATCATGGAGAGAGCGCCGCAGTTGATGAGCATGGGCGACAGCACGCCGAGCATCACGACGGGAGCAGCGGCCATCTTGAAACGGTTCATACGCATGGGAGAGACCTCCAAAAAGGATCGTCGATCGAAGCCGGGAGGGCCGCGCCCCGCTGGGCCTCACCCCGAGTACGTCGGGGCGGGTTCGGTGCCGGTCCGGGGTGTCCAGCGTGGACGGGGCTCGAGGAGCCGCCGGTTCCACGATGGACGGCGGGCCCCCAGAGCCTTCCAAGCGGCCCGGTTGGCGCCTCCTTAGGCCGAAGACGCCACCCGCGTAAAGAGACGTCTGACGTGTGCCGCGCGGCTCTCCGGAACCTCGCTCCCGCGTCGAAGGCGCCCGCAGGATCTGCGCCGTCAGCGGCGTCGGCGCGCGGGTTTGACTGCAGCAGGGCCCGCAGGGGCGGCCGCGAAGGGCAGCGCGAGCTGCGACAGCGGCACGCCGCCGGGGGTCTTCGGCTCACTGGCGTCGAGCAGGAGCTGCTCGCGCTCGAGGTCGGCCTGGATGAGCTCGGCGTTGTCGTAGGCGAAGGCGAGCGCGTCGAGCACCTTGCCGGGCCCGAGCGTGGGGTAGCGTCGGAAGAGCGTCTCGACCGAGGTGCCGCCGCGGTGCCACGCCCACAGCCGCCGCACGGGCACGCGTGAGCCGGCGACGTGCGGGCTGCCCGACAGCACCGTCGGGTCACAGCGCACGTGAGGGTGCGGGATCAGGGCGCGGGGCAGGGGAGGAGGCATGCGGGCCATGTGCGACGGGGCGGAGTGTAGTCGCGGCGTCGCGCCGAGCCCAAGAACCCGCGGTCGTTTGCTAGAGTGGGCTGCATGAAACGACGCGCGTTCGGGTGGCTGTCGGCCTTCGCCACGCTCGGTGTGATCAGCGCGATCGGCGCGTGCGCCGACGACGAGGCGAACCCGTCGAGCTCGAGCTCCGGCACCGGCGGCGCTGGCACCGGCGGCGCCGGACAAGGGGGCTCGATGTTCGTGACCAGCTCCGGCTCCGCTGGCGGCGGTGGTGTGGAGTGCACGGAGCCCTGTCAGCCGGGGGAGATCTGCTCGCACGGGACCTGCGTCCCGCAGCAGAGCTGCACGAACGACGACGACTGCTCCTTCGACACCACCTGCGTGGGAGCGACCTGCGTGCCCTGGGACCAGGTGCCGCCGGGCTTCGACGCGGGCTGCGTCGACATCGCGCCGCCGGGTCTGCTCTCGCCGACGGTGCGCTGCGAGTTCGCGGAGGCACCCGCCGGTGACCCCTTCCCGGGCCACGTCGACGTGCAGGGCACCCCGATCGTCGCGCGCTTCTTCGCGAACGCGAACCTCGGCCCTCCGAGCATCGCGGCGAGCTTCACCGCGACGGTCGTGGGCAACTACACCGAGGACCTGGGTGTCGTCCGCGTCTTGCGAGGCACCGACTGCACGCTCGAGGCGAACCTCGGTGGTGTCGACCTCGACAACGACAGCGTCGTCGACTGGACGGTCTCGAGCGCCTCGCTCGCGGCCGGCGACCTCGACGGAGACGGCGTCGCCGAGATCGTCGCCTTCGGCGCCGACGGCTCGACCCTCGCGTTCACCAAGAAGAACGGCACCTGGGGCCTCCTGTGGAAGGCGCCTCGGCCCGCCTCCGCGCCGTGGGCCGGCTGCAACACCGTGAACCACCGCTGCAGCCTCGGCTGGGCAGGCGCCTCGATCCACGACCTGAACGACGACGGCGCGCCCGAGGTGATCCGCGAGGGAGTCGTGTTCTCGTCGGCGGGCGCGGTGCTCAGCGGGCCACCCGCAGGCTACGCGAGCTACTCGCAGGGCCTCTTCCCCGTGCTCGCGAACCTCGACGCCGACCCGGCGGTCGAGTTCACCAACGGGGCGCGCCTCTGGTCGTGGGACGCGGCGACCGGCGCGTGGGTCGACGACCCTGCCTACACCCCCTCGAGCCCCGGCTTCGCGGCGGTCGCGAACTTCGGCGCCTTCGGCGCGGGGCCGGCCACCGACGCCGAGATCGTCGTCGTGCAGGGCGGCACGGTGCGCGTGCGCGCGCTCGACGGCACCGACGCGATGCCCGCCGTGGTCGTGCCCGGCGTGAACCCGGGCGGCGGTCCACCGACGATCAGCGACTTCGACGGCGACGGCCTCCCGGAGGTCGGCGTCGCAGGGCGCGCCTACTACACGGTCTACGACATCGACTGCGGACCCACGCCGAGGCCGGGCGGCGCCTGCGCGACGGGCACCTGCGACTTCGCGGCGGGCGGCGTGTGCCCGGTGCAGGGCTACGTGCTCTGGTCGCGCTCGACGCAGGACATCTCGAGCAACGTCACCGGCTCGAGCATCTTCGACTTCGAGGCCGACGGCGTGAGCGAGGTCGTCTACGGCGACGAGTGCTTCGTGCGCGTCTACAACGGTGACTCGGGCGAGGTGCTCTTCAGCCAGTACCGCTCGAGCTGCACCTGGTACGAGAACCCGATCATCGCCGACGTAGACGGGAACTTCCGCGCCGACCTCGTCACGCCCTCGAACAAGGCCTGCTCCCCCGACGGCACCGGCATCGCGTGCCAGACGCTCAACGCCGAGGGCGTGGATCCGCAGTGGAACGGCCTGCGCTGCGAGGGCGACTCGGACTGCGCTTCCGGGGTGTGCGACGCGGGGCTCTGCCGCTGCTCGACGAGCGCCGAGTGCTGTGCCGGAGCGACGGACGACGCCTGCATCGAGGCGGGGTTGAAGTGCGCCGCGCCGAACGCGGGCACCCCCGGCAACGGCAACACCTGCCGCGCTTCGCACCCACACGGCGTCTCGGGCATCCGCGTCTACGCCGACGTCAACGATCGCTGGGTGCGCTCGCGTACGATCTGGAACCAGCACGCCTACCACGTCACGCACGTGAACGAAGACGGCACGATCCCCCAGACGAGCCAGTGGCAGAAGAACTGGCTCGCGCCCGAACTCAACAACTTCCGCCAGAACGTGCCCGGCTCGCCGAACGGCAACGCCGTGCCGGACTCGACCGCTGGAGCAGCAACTTTCCCAGCTTGCTCGAGCAACGTCGCGACGCTCGAGGTCGAGGTGTGCAACCGGGGCTCGGCGCCCGTGGGGGCTGGGGTCGTCGTCGGCTTCTACGTGGCGTCGCAGCAGGTCTGCGAGACCACCACGAGCTCGGCGCTCGCGCCGGGGGAGTGCGCGCCCGTGAGCTGCGTGTGGGACTCGCCGCCCACCAACTCGGCTTCGGCCGTCGACGTCGACGTCGTCGTGAACGACGGCGGCGGCATCACCGAGTGCAAGGGCGGCAACAACGACGGCCTCATCAAGGGCGTCTTCTGCACGCCGCCGGCCTGAGGGGCTGGTGCACGGGCGACCGAAGCGCACGCGCGCGCCGCGTGGCGCGAAATCTCGCGGCGTGCCCACGCCGCCGCCGGGCGGCGCACGCCACCCGAGCCGTCGTGCGCCCTCGCGCCTTCGAGCGCTCGGCGGCTGGATGCGCGCGCGGCGGCGCAGGTGGATCGCGCTCGGCCTCGCGCTGTTCGTCTCGTTGCTCGCGCTCGGGCGGCTCGGGCTCGAGCTCCTCGCTTCACGCGCCTGGGGCGAGCCCTCGCTCCGCGTGAGCTTCGAGCTCCCGGCCGGCATCGACGCCGACGAGCTCGCGCGGCTGCTCGCCGAAGAGGACCTCGTCCAGAGCGAGCTCTTCGCGCGGATCTACCTGCGCACGAGCGGCACGAGCGGGCTCGTGCCCGGCCGGCACCTGCTCGTCGGCGGGGAGTCACCGCGCCAGATCGAGGCCCGGCTCCGGCGCGCCGAGGGCAGGCCGAAGGTGAAGCTCACGATCCCCGAGGGCTTCCACCGCTATGCCGTCGCGGAGCGACTGGAGAGGCTGGGCATCACGGGTGGGGCCGCGTTCCTCGCCGCGAGCGCCGACCCGATGCGGCTCGAGGCGCTCGAGATCCCGCAGCGCGCCGTCGGCGGAGCGGAGAGCGCCGAGGGCTACCTCTTCCCCGCGACCTACGAGCTGCCTGTCGACACCCCCGCCGAGGAGGTGCTCGCGCGCCTCGTCGGCGAGGCGCGCACGCGCTGGCAACGCCTGGCGACGAAGCACGCGGCAGGGCTCGCGGAGCTCGAGCGCACGCTCGGCTGGGGGCGGCGCGAGATCGTGCTGCTCGCCTCGATCGTGGAGAAGGAGGCGGTCGTCGACGAGGAACGCCCCATCATCGCGAGCGTCTTCCTCAACCGCCTGCGCGACCCCAGCTTCGTACCGAAACGCCTGCAGAGCGATCCCACCAGCGCCTACGGCTGCTACGCGATGCCCGAGCGCATCCCGGCATGCAAGGGCTTCACCGGGAAGATCACGCCCGCGCTCAACCAGGACCCGGCGAACCGCTACAGCACCTACGTCGTCGAGGGCCTTCCCGACGGCCCGATCGCGAGCCCTGGTGAGCGCTCGATCGAGGCCGTGCTCGCGCCGGCCACGACCTCGTTCCTCTACTTCGTCGCGAAGGGCGGCGGGCGGCACCACTTCAGCGCGACGCTCGAGGAGCACAACCGCGCGATCCGCGGCGGGCGCTGAACCGCACTCCGCCCAAGCTCGCTCAGCCGTCGAGCGTGAGCCGGTCGAGCAGGATGCGCGCGGCCTGCTTGCGCCCTTTCGCGGGCACGAGCGTACCCTCGACGGGCGCGTCGACGGGCCCGACGCACATGGGGCAGCCGTGGGCGCAGGCGCAGCTCGCGAGCAGGCGGCGCACGTCGCCGAGCAGCTCGGCGGCGCGCTCGTGGATGCGCGGCGCGAGCCCGATGCCACCTGGCACGTTGTCGAAGAGGTAGAGCGTGGGATCGAAGCCGTGCTGTGGCGCGCCCGTAGCGGAAGGCGCTTCACCCACCTCGGCCTCGGCACCGCCGGAGGCCTCGGGCTCGAGCTCGCGCGCCGCGTCGAGGCAGCCGTCGTCGAGCGTCTGCCCGAGGTCGCGTGGATCGCACATGAGCGCGAGCGTCGCCACCGTCTCGAGCGCTCGCAGGATGCCTCGCAGACCGTCGATCGCCGCGGCGCGGCTGAGCCCCGTGTCGAGGCAGATCGTGGCCGGCACCGTCCACCAGAAGCTCGTCGTGTGCAGCTGCACGTCGGGCAGGCGCACCTCGCCGTAGCCCGCGTTCTCATGGGTGAAGAACTTGATCTTCTTGAAGCCCACGACCTTCTCCACGACGCTCACCTCGCCGAGCGCCCCGACGCCCTTGCCGAGCGGCCCCTGCGTCGTGAGCTCGATCACACGGACCTTGCGGTGGGTCATCGCGGTCGTGAAGTAGTCGGGCACGACCTTGCGCACGTAGGCCTTGTGGTTCTCGTGATCGAGGCGCTCCACTTGGTACTGCTCGCCGTCGTGCTGGTAGATGGCCTGCTCGTGCAGCATCGTCGGCGTCGCGTGCCAGTCGAGCTCGGCGAGCGTCTTGCCGGTCTGCTCGTCGATGATCACGGTGTTGTCCCAACCCACCGAGCGCAGGCTCACGTGGTTGGCGGGGTAGGCGTCGGTCGCCCAGTGGAAGCGCCCGTTCTGCTCGTGCACCACGCCGTGATGCTCGAGGAAGCCGAGCGCCTCGGCGGTCTCGTCGGCCGAGAGCCCGCCGAAGGCCTCTCCGCGCAGGAAGGGCAGCTCGAAGGCCGCGCACTTGAGGTGCTGCACGAGGATCTCGGTGTTGCTCGGATCGATGCGGGCCTCTTCGATCGAGCCGTCGAGCAGGTGCGCGGGGTTCTGCGCGAGGTACTGATCGAGCGCCTGGCTGGACGCCACCATGATCGCGGCCGAGAGCTTGCCGCGCCGCCCGGCGCGCCCGAAGCGCTGCCAGGTGCCGGCGACCGAGCCCGGGTAGCCGGCGCAGACGACCGCGTCGAGATCGCCGATGTCGATGCCGAGCTCGAGCGCGTTCGTCGCCACCACGCCGAGGATCTCGCCCTCACGCAGCCCGCGCTCGATCTTGCGGCGCGTATCGGGCAGGTAGCCGCCGCGGTAGGCCATGATCGCTTCGGCGGGGATCTCGCCGGCGAGGCCGTCGCGCAGGTACTTGAGCATGATCTCGACCGAGTTGCGTGAGTGCCCGAAGACGATCGTGGGCACACGCGCGCGCATCAGATCCGAGCAGAGGCGCACGGCGCTCTTGAGGTAGCTCGCGCGCACGCCGAGCTCGGCGTTCACCACGGGTGGGTTGTAGACGAAGACGCGCCGAGCTCCGCTGGGCGCGCCGCTCTCGCCGATGAGCTCGACCTCGCTCTCGCCCACGCCGACGAGGCGCGCCGCGTGCGCGAGTGGGTTGCCGATCGTGGCCGTGGCGAGGATGAAGGTCGGCTTCGCGCCGTGGAACTCCGCGACGCGCCGCAGCCTGCCGAGCACCTGCGCGACGTGCGAGCCGAACACGCCCCGGTAGGTGTGGACCTCGTCGACGACGACGTAGCGGAGCTTCTGCAGCGCGCGCGCCCAGTGCGCGTGGTGCGGCAGGATGCCGGCGTGCAGCATGTCCGGGTTCGTCATGACGATGCTCGTCTTCGAGCGCGCGACGCGACGCGCGTCGCCGGGTGTGTCGCCGTCGTAGACGATCGCCGGGATGCTGAGCCCCGCCGAGCGCACGAGCTCCTGCACGCTCGCCTCCTGATCTCGGCTGAGCGCCTTGGTCGGGTAGAGGTAGATCGCCGTCGCCTCGGGGTCGCGCGCGAGCGCGTCGAGCACCGGCAGGTGGAAGCAGAGGCTCTTGCCGCTCGCGGTCGGCGTCGCGACCACGAGGTGCTTGCCGCGCGACGCGGCCTCGAAGGCCTGGGCCTGATGGTCGTAGAGGCGCTCGACGCCGCGGCTCCGGAGCGCGGAGACGAGCGCCGGGTGCAGCGCCTCGGGCATCGCCTCGTAGCGCCCCTCGCGCGGCGGCAGCTCGCGATCGGCCGTGAGGCACTCGCGCACGCGACCTGCGTGGATCCAGCGGTTCAGGACCGAGTCGAGGCCCACCTCGAGCTTCCAGGGCGGGGCAACCATCGTCGTGGAATACTAAACGGGTGAGCAGTCATCCGCCAAGCGCGAACCGCGCCTCGACGCCGCCCGGACGCGCCTCAGTCGAGGCCGCCTTCACGGGCTCGTCGGGCGCGCAGCGCGAGCTCTCGCTCGCTCGCGGCTTCGAGCTCTTCGTCGAAGACGCCGAGGCGGCTCTTGCCGGTGAAGAGCGACATCGCCATCAACGCGACGCCCGCGACGATCCAGACGTCGGCCACGTTGAACGTCGGCCAGTGGAAGGTCTTCTCGCCGCGGTCGACGTAGAAGTGCAGGAAGTCGACGACCCAGCCGTGGCGGATGCGATCGACGAGGTTGCCGATCGCGCCGCCCAGCGCGAGCGGCAGACCCCAGCGCATCGACCAGTCGCGGCGATCGATGCGGCTGTACACGTGGGCGATGAAGACGCTGGCGGCCGTCGACACGATGAGGAAGAAGGGCCTGCGGTAGACCTCGGGCAGGTTCTTCAACATGCTCCAGGCGCCGCCCGGGTTCTGCGCGAACTGCAGGTCGAACCAGCCCGGGATGACGTCGTAGGTCTGCTGGGTGCTCTTCTTGTAGTCCCAGTTGGTCAGCACACCCGCCGCCCAGTGCTTCGACCAGAGGTCGCTGATGGCGCCGAAGGCCGCGACCACGCCGAAGAACCACCACGAGGCGGGCTGTCGGGGGCCGAGCCCGTCCGAGGGCTCGCTCGTGGGCGTAGGCTTCTGGAGCTCGCCGTCTCGCGGCGGGGGCGTAGCTTGCACGGTGCAGAAGGCTTAGCACGTGGCGAGCCGACAGGACGTCTCCCTTTGCCCGTGGGCTTGGAGTGTCGTAACCCTTCCGCCGACCATGAGCGACGACGCAACCGAGAGCGCACCCGTGCCCGAGCCTGCTGCCGAGCGCGAGCCCGCGCGGCGCTCCGAGCCGGCTCCTGCTGCGAGCCAGGCATCCTACCGGGCGCCGCTCGCGTTCCTCATCGTGGTGAGCGCGATCGCGCTCGTGCTCGACGTCGGCTCCAAGCTCTGGGCGGAGGGCGCGCTCGAAGGCGGCGACATCGTCGTCATCGACGGCCTCATGCACTTCGACCTCGCGCACAACCCCGGCGGCGCCTTCGGCCTGCTCGGCCGGCGCTCCCTGCTCGAGCGGCGGATCTTCTTCGTCGGCATCAGCATCGCCGCCGTCATCTTCATCTTCGCGCTCTATCGCAAGCTCGAGGAGCGACAGACCGCGCTGCGCTGGGCGCTGCCGCTCGTGCTCGGCGGCGCGCTGGGCAACCTCTTCGACCGCATCCGCTACGGCTACGTCATCGACTTCATCGACGTCTTCGCCAAGTTCGACGGGCGCACGAAGCACTGGCCGACCTTCAACATCGCCGACATCTGGATCGTCGTCGGCGTGGCCCTCATGGCGATCGACATGTTCACGACGAAGAGCCCCGCGAAGCCCGGCGCGAGCGCCGCGGCCGGGGCCTCCGAGGCGACGTCCGCCAAGGAGGGCTGAGCCTTGCGGGGAGAGCTCTTCCGCGTCCTCGACGTCGCCTTCCCCGCGTACTTCGTCCTCCTGCTCGTCGGCTTCATCTTCGCCACGGCCGCCGGAGCTGCCTGGGCGAGGCGCATCGGCCAAGACCCTGACGTCGTCGTCGATCTCGGGCTCGTGTGTCTGCTCGCCGGCGTGGTCGGTGGGCGGCTCCTGCACGTGATCGCCGACGGTTACTTCTGGGACTACGTGCACCTCTGCACCGACCCTTCGCTCGTCGACTGGAAGGTCGAGAAGGCCCTCTGCACGACGCGCTACCAGGGCGTGTGGGACGAAGCCAAGGGCGTCTGTCACCCGGTGCAGGCCGACTGCTTCGCGTGGGCGAAGTTCTGGGCGGGTGGGCTCACGTACTATGGCGGTTTGCTCGGCGCCTCGCTCGCGGCGTGGTTCCTCCTGAAGCGCGATCGTTTCCCCTTCTGGAAGGCCGCCGACATGGCAGGCTTCGCGATCCCCATCGGCCTCGGCTTCGGCCGCATGGGCTGCTTGCTCGCGGGCTGCTGCTTCGGCGACGCGACGAGCGGCGCGCTCGGGCTGTCGTTCCCGCCGGGCAGCCCGGCGAGCGAGTCGCAGTTCAAGGCCGGCCTCTTGCCGAGCGCGCGCGCTTGGTCCGAGCCAGTGCACGCGACGCAGATCTACGAGTCGGCGGCGTCACTCGCGATCGCGGCCTTCTGCCTCTTCGTCGTGCACGGCAAGAAGCGCTACGACGGGCAGGTCTTCGCGAGCTTCCTCGCGCTCTACGCGGTCGCGCGCTTCTTGCTCGAGACGATGCGCGCCGACGATCGCGGGGGTGTGCTCGGGCTGTCGACCTCGCAGGCGATCGGCCTCGCCATGATCGGGGTCGCGATCGCGATCCACGTCGTGCGCGGTCGGCGCGCGCCCGCCGTCGCTGCGTCCGCCGCGCAGTGAGCGCGCAGGCCGAGGCCTCTTGCGGGCCTCAGAGTGCGTGCCTCAGAGCGACGCGAAGTCGCCGCGGATCGCGACGGTGAGGCCCTGGCGCTGCAGGTTCGCGAAGAGCACGTCGCCTCCGGGTGAGAGCGCCACACCCGAGAGCTCGCCCGCCTGGGCCGACTCGGCGATCGTCGCCACGCGGCCATCCGGCTGCAGCATGCGCAGCCCGCACACGCCGCCGTGGTCTTCGGCGAGGAAGAGCCGACCGTCGGGCGCCGCGACGAGGTTGTCCGGCATCTCGAGGCCGGTCGCTCCCTCGCTCGACCAGACGACCTCGAGCTGTCCACCGTCGCCCTCCGGGCGCAAGCGGATCACCTGACCTCGACCGAGTGGCCCACCTGCGGTCGCGCTGAAGAAGATCTCCGCCCCACGCGGACCCCGCGCGAAGAACATGCCCTCGCCACGCCGCACGCGCGCCGCGCCCCTCGAGAGCGCGAGCGAGCGGAGGGAGTCGTCGTGGGGTAGCTCCGGACCGAGCTCGACCCAGCCGATGCGCCGCTCTTGCCCTGCGGCGAGCGGGCCGGTGTCGGCCTCTCCGCCCTCGAGGCGCAGCGCCTCGAGGCGACCCTCGAAGGGGCGCTCGGGCGATGCCGGGACGAAGCGGTAGAAGCAGCCGTCGTCGCGATCCTCGGTGAGGTAGGCGATCATCGTCTCCGGATCGACGCTCGCCGCCTCGTGCTTGAAGCGGCCGTAGGCCCGGATCGGCACGGGCTCGATCACCTCGCGCGCGTCGATGGGGCAAGCGAAGACGTAGCCGTGGTCGGGACTCGTCTCCTCTTCGCAGCTCAGCCAGCCGAAGGGGCTCGAGCCGCCCGCGCAGTTCACGTTCGTGCCGGCGAGCACGAGGTTGCTCTCGACCACGCGCAGCTCCTTCGGGTCGACGACGAGGCGGGTGACGGCGCCGAGGCTCTTCGGATCGTAGAGGTGCTTGGGCTTCGCCTCGGCGCGCCAGCCGGCGAGCGGCGCGTCCGAGGGCCAGAGCTCGTGGTTGCGCATGAGCACGATCATGCCGTCGGCACGCGCGAAGGCGCCCATGCCGTCGGGCGCGCCCGGCACGAAGTAGCCGTCGCGCATGAGCTCGCCGGTGCGGTCGAGCACCACGTATTCGAGGCCAGCGGCGACGTGCAGGTGCTTCGCTGGATCGTGGATCAGCCTGGGCGTCGTCGCGCTCGCGGTGCGAGGCCTACGAAGGAACGCGGGCAGCGCGGCCGCCACCGCGGCCGCGGCGGCACCAGCGAGCATCGTCCTGCGACTGACCGTCACGACCCGGAGTATGCGGATGCGGTTCACTCCGCGCTAGGGGGAGCGTGGGTGGGCGCAGAGCTTGCGCGTCGGTGCCCTCGGCTCGCACGGGCGCGCCTACGCGCGGCCTCCGCGCCCAGGCCCTCAGCCGGTCGAGGCCGCGCGGGCTTCCGCCGCGACGAGCGTATTCTCCAGCAGGCAGGCGATGGTCATCGGCCCCACGCCGCCCGGAACCGGCGTGATCCACGAGGCGCGCTCCTTGGCGGCGTCGAAGTCGACGTCGCCGACGAGCTTGCCTTCGTCGTTGCGGTTGATCCCCACGTCGATCACGACCGCACCCTCGCGCACCCAGTCCCCAGCGATGAGCTTCGCGCGTCCCACGGCGGCGACGAGCACGTCGGCGCTCCGGCACACCGCAGGCAGATCACGCGTCTTGGAGTGCGCGATCGTCACCGTCGCGTCGGCCGCGAGCAGGAGCTGCGCCATCGGCTTGCCGACGATGTTGCTGCGCCCGACGACCACGGCGTGCGCGCCGCGCAGCGAGGTGCCGCTCTCGGCGATGAGGCGCATCGAGCCTCGCGGCGTGCAGGGCACGAGGCTGGGGCGTCCGCTCGCGAGCAGGCCCGCGTTCGTCGGGTGGAAGCCGTCGACGTCCTTCTCGGGGGCGATGGCGTCGAGCACCGCGAGCTCGCGGATGTGCTTCGGCAGCGGGAGCTGCACGAGGATGCCGTCGACGGTGTCGTCCGCGCCGAGCGCGGCCACGAGCGCGAGCAGCTCGGCTTCGGTCGTCTCGGTGGGCAAGCGGTGCAGCTTGCCGCGCACACCCACCTCGAGCGCGGCCTTCTCCTTGTTGCGCGTGTAGACGACGCTCGCCGGATCGTCGCCGACGAGCACGACCTCGAGCCCGGGCTTGCGGCCGTGCTTCGCCTCGAAGGCCGCGGCGCGCGTCGCCACCTCGCCTCGCACCTTCGCCGAGATCGCCTTGCCGTCGAGGATCTGCGCCGTCATGCGCGCCCTCTACCACGGCCTCGGGGCCGCGGCGCGGCGAGGCGTTGCGGCACGGGCCGGGTTGGCGCAGAGCGTGGCACATGCGCATCTGCGGCCTCACGGGCGGCATCGCCTCCGGCAAGAGCACCGTCGCGCGGCGGCTCCGAGAGCTCGGCGTGCCGGTCGTCGACGCCGACGCCGTCGCGCGGGAGGTCGTCGAGCCGGGTACACCCGCGCTCGCGGAGATCGTGGCGAGCTTCGGTGCGTCGCTGCTCGACCCCGACGGCAAGCTCGATCGCAAGGCGCTCGCCGCGAGGGTGTTCGGCGACGACGCCGCGCGCAGGAGGCTCGAGGCGATCGTGCACCCTCGCGTCGCCGAGCGTACGCGCGAGCGTTTCGCCGAGCTCGAGGCCGCGGGTGAGCCGCTCGCGTTCTACGACGTGCCGCTGCTCGTCGAGAAAGGGCTGCACGCGGTCTTCCGACCGGTCGTCGTCGTCGCTCTGTCCGAGGAAGAGCAGATCCGCCGCGCGGTGGCGCGCGACGGCGCGACCGAGGCCGAGGTGCGCGCGCGCGTCGCGGCGCAGCTGCCGCTCGCGGAGAAGATCGCCGTCGCGGATCACGTGATCGACAACGCAGGCTCGCTCGAAGCGACGCTCGCGCAGGTCGACGCGCTCGTCGCCGAGCTGCGCGCCTCGTCCGGCTGAGCTGCCGCCGAGCGGGCCTTGACGCGTCTCGGGGGAGGGTGTCATCCCGAGCATCGGTGTCCAAGCTCGGCCAGCGCCTCGCTCGTCTACGCCCGCTCGCGGGCGCGCAGGTCGCCGAGCCTCGCGATCGCGGCGAGCAGCACGAGCGAGAGGGCTCGCCGATGAGCGACACCTCGACCAGCTCGCCCCCGAGCGAGCCCCGCTCGGAGGGCTCGACGCAGGCGAGGCTCGAGGCGCTGCGTGCGAAGGTGCAGCGAGCGCTCGGCACCGGAAGCCGCGCGCCGATGGAAGAGCCCCGCGGCGCCGTCAAGGGAGCGGCAGGGGCAGCGCGCGGCGCCGCAGTCACGGCGCGGCGCGAGGCGGGCGAGGGCATCGAGCGGCGATGGCCCTTCACGCCCAGGGAGACGCCGAGCGGCGTGCTCGAAGCGGCGCGCGCCGACTACGCAGAGGGCCACCGCGTGGGCGAGGTCCCGCTCGGGCCTGCCGCCAGCGCCGTACCGGCTTTGCTGGCGCTGCTCGCGCTCGACCCTTCGCTCTCCAGGCTCGACCCGCGGCGCGCGCTCTTCCTCGACACGGAGACCACCGGGCTCTCCAAGGGCGCGGGCACGGTGGCCTTCCTCGTCGGGCTCGCGCGCTGGTCCGGCCCATCGCTCGAGCTCGAGCAGCTCTTGCTCGCAGACTTCGCGTCCGAGGCGGCGATGCTCGAGCACGTCCGGCGGCGCCTCGACGAGGCGTCCTTCGTCGTGAGCTTCAACGGCAAGTCCTTCGACCTGCCGCTCTTGCGTGGCCGCGCCGTCATGGCGCGCGTCGGCGCGCTGCCCGAGAGACCGCACCTCGATCTGCTGCACGTCGCGCGCAGGATCCACGGCCGGCGGATCGGCAGCACCACGCTGCGCGCGCTCGAGGAGCAGGTCCTCGGCATGCGGCGCGTGGGCGACGTCGCCGGCGAGGAGGTCGCGGCCTGCTATTTCCAGTGGCTGCGCTCGAAGGACCCCGAGGAACTACTGCCGGTCGTGCAGCACAACGCGCTCGACGTGCTCTCCATGGTGGCGCTCGTCGGTCTCTACGGAGAGCCGCTCTCGAGCCAGGACCCAGGCGCCTCGACGGCACGGGCGCCTGCGCCGAGCGAGCAGCTGCACCCCGACGACGTCGCGGGCGCCGCACGCGTGCTCGCGCGCGCCGGCGAGCTCGCGCTCGCCGAGGCCTACGTCGAAGCCAGCCTCTCGCGGGGAGGCGGCGTGCCGGCGCTCTCGCTGCGTGGCGATCTCGCCAAGGCGCGCGGCGACAAGTCGCGTGCGCTCCGCGACTACGAAGCCGCGCTCGAGCGAGCCACCACCGGGGGCTCGCCCCGCGAGCGCGGCCTCGGCGAGCGACACGCCGCGGAGCTGCGCCTCGCGCTCGCGAAGCTCTACGAGCACCACGCGCGCGACGTCGAGCGGGCGCTGTCGACGCTCGAGGCGCCGACGACCGAGCCGAGCGCGCTGCACACGCGACGCGTCGAGCGGCTGCTCGCCAAGCGCGGGGCGACCAAGCCGCGCGCTTGAGCCTCGCGCGGCCGGAGAGCGCGATTCCATGCGCCTCTCGAGGGCGCGTTTGTCGCGGGGGCCGGGGTGGAGTAAGGTGCGCCCAATGATCACGGTCGGCTGCGCCGGTTTTCCCGTACCGGCGACGCGGTACTTCAAGGAATTCATGTTCGTCGAGGTGCAGGAGACGCACGTCTCCACACCCGGCCCGGGTACCGTCCGTCGCTGGAAGCGGGAGGCGCCGGGCGACTTCCAGTTCGCCATGCTCGGTCCGCGCGAGATCGGCCAGGAAGGCTTCCGCGACGGCAAGGTCATCGAGACGGCTTTGAAGACGCTCGAGGGCATCGGTCACGAGCTCGACGCTCGCACCGCCGTCTTCGTCGGGCCGCCCGATTTCGCGCCGAGCAAGACCAACAAGGCCATCCTGAAGGATTTCCTCACCGCCGTGCGCAAGCGCTTCGACCGCGTGGTCTTCGAGCCTCCCGCAGGCTGGGACCACGACGAGTGCGACGAGCTCGCCACCGAGGCGGGAGCGCTCGGCGCGCGTGATCCGCTGCTCGCCGGTCTCTCGAAGCAGCCGGAGGCCTACTACCGGCTCCACGGCCCCGCCGGTCACAAGTCGCGCTACGAAGACCCTGCGATCGACAAGCTCGCAGAGATCGCCCGCAACGCGAGCCACGCGAACGCGACCTACGTGTTCACGAACGTCGACATGTTCGCCGACGCGAAGCGCTTCAAGAAGGCGCTGAAGGGCTGAGTCCGCGCCGCTGCGCGGCGCGCTCGCCTCGCCTGCGCAGGCGCTCCGCCAAGAGCAGCGCTGAAGCGCCGAGCGCGGCGAGCGGAGCGTCGCCCCACGCGGCGTGGAGCGTGCGCTCGGACCTCGCAGTGGGGGTCGCGAGCAGCGTGCTCGGTCCTCTCTGCGTCGAGCGCGCTCGCACGCTGCCGGTCGCGTCGATCCACGCCGTGACACCGGCTTCGGTGGCGCGCACGAGGTCCCTGCCGAGCTCGATCGCGCCGAGCCTCGCGAGCAAGAGGTGCCGCTCGGCGACCTCTGGCTCGTGGCTGAACCAGCCGTCGTGCGTGAGGTTCACCACGAGCTCGGCCTCGCTCGCGTCGAGCAGCGCGCGCATGCCTCGGCTGAGGGTGTCCTCGTAACAGATCGTCGCCGCCGTCCTCGTCGCGCCCACCTCCGCCGCCTCGATCCGCGTGCCCGGCACGAAGTCGCGCGGCGGCAGGCCGAGCGCGGCGAGCGGCGTCCAGACCGGCGTGCGCTCGGCGAAAGGCAGCAGGCTGCGTTTGTCCTGCCGCGCCGAGACGCCGCTCGGCGTGACGTGGAGCGCCGAGTTCGAGCGCCTCCCCTCCGGATCCACCAGCACGACGCCGACCCACGTGGGCACCCGCACGCCGGGCAGTCCCCGTCCGAAGCGCGCCTCGAGCTCGTCGACGGGCACGAGCCCGGGCACGGCGCCCTCGCTCCACACGACGAGCTCTGCGCCCTCTCGCTCGAGCGCGCGTGTGGCCTCGAGCAGGCCCGCGAAGCGTGCTTCCTCTCGCGGTGGCTCGAGGTGCACGAGGCCCACGCGCAGGCTCCTCGGTGGACCGTCCGGCCGCTCGACGCGCGAAGCGCGCATCATTCCCGCCCACCACGCCCCGGCGAGCAGGACGAGCGAGCCAGCGACGAGCGCGTGCGCCGGGCGGCTGCGCGGCGCGCGAGCGAGCGCCACGAGCGCCGCGGCGGGCACGATCGCGAGCGCCGTGAGGCCCGGCGCGCCGACGTAGGCCGCGAGCTGCGCGATCGGGCCGCGATCGAGCCAGACCGCGCCGAAGGACCAGGGCAAGAGGGCCGGCCAGATCCGCTCGTGGAGCCCATAGAGCAGCGCGAAGACGGGTCCGACCGGCAGGCCGCTCGTGGCGGCGCGCGCGGCGAGCGCAGCGACGAGCCCGACGCCGAGCCCGCTCCAGAGCGCGAGCAAGCCCAGGGCCGCGTACGCCACGAGCGGAGGCAGGGCCGCCGCTCCGACGAGGACCTCGACGAGGAAGCCGAACCCGCACAGCGTGGTCGCGGCGCCCGACGTGAGGCCGAGCAGGGCAGCGTGCCGACTCGTGGCGCCGCGCGTCCCTGCGCTCGTCGCGTGGTCGAGCGCCCAGAGCAGGGGCGCGAAGGCGAGGAACGCGAGCCACGGCACGCGACTCGGAGGGAAGGCGATCGCCACGAGCACGCCCGTCGAGGTCGCTGCGGCGAGCCCGAGCCACCCACGCGGGGGCCTCGCTCGTGTGGGTTCGTCGTGCTCCTTCGGTGCGCGCCCGGGCGCCCTCGATGGTCTAGCATCGAGCTCGCTCGTTCCGTCGACGGGCCAGACACCGACCATGCCGCGCATCCTCCACATCGAGGACGACGCCATCAACCGGCTTCTCGTCCGCAAGCTCCTCGTCGCCGCTGGCCACGACGTGGTCGACGCCGTCGACGGCTTGGAGGGCGTGCGTCTCGCGTGCAGCAGCAAGCCCGATCTCGTGCTCGTCGATCTCGATATCCCCGGCCTCGACGGTTACGAGGTCACGCTCAGGCTGCGCGGCGAGGCCTCCCTGCGCGACGTACCCATCGTCGCGATCACCGCAGAGGGCGATCGCGACGAGAGCCTCGCCGTCGGCTGCTCCGGCTTCATCCAGAAGCCGATCGACGCGCGCAGCTTCGCCTCCATGGTCTCCCGTTACCTGCGCGGTGTGCGCGAGAAGACCACGGCCTCCGAGGACGGCCTCCTGCGCGAGCGGAGCCAGCGCATCGTCGGCCACCTCGAGGAGAAGATCGCCGAGCTCAGCGCCGCCAATACGCGCCTGCGCGAGCTCGGCGCAGCGCGCACCGAGTTCTACCGGAACATCTCCCACGAGCTCGCCACGCCCCTCACGCCGATCGTGGGCTACGTGAAGCTCCTGCTCGACGAGGAGCTCGGCCCGCTCGAGCCCGCGCAGGTCAAGGCGCTGAGCGCGGTCGAGGGCTGCGTGAAGCGGCTGCGCGCGACGCTCGACAACCTGCTCGACGTCACCGGCCTCGAGACCGGGCGCATGCGCTTCGCGCACCGCGAGTACGACTTCCTCGACACCGCGCGCCGCGCGCTCGCGCAGATCGCAGACCGCCTCGCCGAGCGCTCGCAGAGCTTGCTCGAGGAGCTGCCGCGCGGGCCGCTCCCGGGCTACGGCGACCCGGAGCGACTGCAGCGCGCGATGGTGCAGCTGCTCGAGAACGCCTCCAAGTTCTCGCCCGAGCGCGGCCACGTCGGCGTGCGCGTGATCGCTCGCGAGGCGAGCTACGAGCTCTGGGTCGTCGACAGCGGGCCGGGCATCCCGGGTGGACGCGAGGAGCGGATCTTCGATCCCTTCTATCAGATCGACGGATCGGTCACCCGCGAGCACGGCGGCGTCGGCGTGGGGCTCGCGATCGCGCGCCGCACTGCGCGTGGCCATGGAGGTGACGTGCGCCTCTCGACCAGCGAGAATGCGAGCGTCGAGGGCGTGCCCCTCGGCGGCGCGAGCTTCGTCATGTCCGTCCTGCACCGCGCACCGAACGAGTCCCCCGAATGAAGCCGACTCCGTCTCGATCGCCGACCGCGCTCGCTCTGTTCTCCGCGCTGGTCCAGCTCGCGCTCGGCTCCACGGCGCTGGCGCAGGGCGCAGCCGACGCCGCCGCCGCAGAGGCGCTCTTCAACGAGGCGCGCAAGCTCGAGAAGGGTGGCGACGCTGCGGGCGCCTGCGCGAAGTTCGAGGAGAGCTACAGGCTCGACGCCGCGCCGGGCACCCTGCTCAACGTCGCCGAGTGCAGCCGGCGCGCCGGGAAGACGGCCACGGCGTGGGGGCAGTTCCTCGAGGCCGAGCGGCTCTTCCGGCGTCGCAACGACGAGCGGCGCGCCGAGTTCGCGAAGAGCAAGGCCGCCGAGCTCGAGCCTCGGCTGGCGCGCGTGCGCATCGCGGCGCCCGACGCGCCCGCGAGCCTCGTGCTCCGCCGCGACGGTGTCGAGCTCGGCGCCGCCTCGCTCGGGGCCGAGCTGCCCGTCGATCCGGGCGAGCACGTGCTCAGCGCCGAGGCGCCGGGCTTCGAGCCGCTCGAGCTGCGCTTCGAAGCCGTGGAGGCCGAGAGCCGCGAGGTGCTCGTGCCCAAGCTCGTGCCGCGGCCCGAGGAGCAGCCGTCGGGCCCGATGGCCTCGGAGCCGCGCCTCGCGAGCGCGGATGGCCGCGACACCTGGCGCACCGTCGGCTGGATCTCGGCAGGCGTGGGCGCCGCTTCGCTCGTCGCCGGTGGGGTGTTCGTCGGCCTCACGGCGGAGCGCAGCTCGGCCGCGGACGAGCGTTGCCCGGGCAAGGTCTGCGACGCCGAGGGCATCGCGATCGTGGGCGAAGCGGAGACCTACGCGAACGTCGCCAACGTCACGGTCATCGGCGGCGCGGTGCTCGCGGCCGCTGGGCTCGGGCTCCTCCTGTTCGTGCCGAGCGACGGCCCGAGCGAGCAGGTCACGCTGCGCCTCGCGCCGATCGTGGCCCACGACCGAGCCGGGCTCCTCGTGGGCGGCAGCTTCTAGTCTCCGCAGCCCTCTAGGTGCCGCCGCCTGCGCCGCCCGGATCGAGCGGCGCGCGACAGCAGACGACGTGCTCGCCGGAGATCGTCACGGCGGCGGCCTGCGCGCCGGCGGGGGCGGGGGCGCAGGGGGGCCCGAATTCCGCTCGGCGCTGCGCCCACTCACGACTGAGGCCGACGATGTCGGTCGCCACGACGCCACAGGTCGTCGAGCCGATGTTCTTGCCGCCAGGCAGGCAGCCCGCGATGTTGTCGGTCGCGAGATAAGGGGCTCCGCCGCAGCTACCCTCGCATGAGCACGTGGGGCAGCTCGCGTCGAGCTCGGCGCCGAGCTCCAGCCGCTCGGGGAAGCCGTCGGGGCAGGGGACCCCGGAAGCAGACACGGCCACGCAAGCTGCGTCGTCGCGCACGTAGCCAGGGACCTCGCACGCGCCGGCTCCGCAGAAGGACAGGAACTCCGTGAAGGCAGGAGCCTCGCCGAGCTCGCCGCCTCCCGGCGTGCAGCTCGCGGTCGGGGTCTCGAGCAGGCGGCAGGAGCGAGCGTTCATGCCCAGGCTGGTGCAGCCGCTGAAGCCGTTGAACTGCTTCTCACCCGTCTGGCAGTTCGTGTCCGTGAAACAGGCGAAGCTGGGCGCGGCGCAGCCTGAAGCCGTGCACGTGCAGGGAGTGCACGCCACGCTGCTCGGTGCACCTCGGAACAGGTTGAGCGGGCTGGAGCTGTCCTTCGGACAGAGCGTGGGCGGCGTCTCGGTCGCTGGGCCGGAGGCCAGCAACTCGACCGCAGACCACGCCGCACCGACGAACTCGCAGCCGGGCGGAGCTCCACCGTCGGCGCTGGTGCTCGTCGAGCCACCCTGACTGCTCGACGTGGCGCCGCCCGAGCCCTGCGCGCCCGCCCCACCCGCGCCCTCGACGTAGTCGCCGAGTCCGAAGATCGCCTGGCAGCCCGTGAGCGAGGCGGCGGCCAAGAAGATCGTCGCGGTTGCAGCTCGCTTCGACGTCACGCACCCCGATGCTACATCGCCACGACCTCTCGCGCGATGATCTACCTCGACTGGAACGCCACGACCCCGCCCGCACCCGAGGTGCTCGACGCACAACGGGAAGCGGCGCGCTCGGCCTGGGCGAACCCGGCGAGCGTGCACGGCGAGGGGCGACGTGCACGCGCGACGGTGGAGCGCGCCCGCCAGGCGGTCGCCGATCTCTGCGCGAGCGATCTGCGCGACGTCGTGCTCAGCTCGGGCGGCACCGAGGCGAACAACCTCGCGTTGTCCCTCTTGCTCGGCGTGCCCGGGCCACGCGCCCTCGTCACCTCGCGCCTCGAGCACCCGTCGGTCAGCCGCACGGCCGAGTCCCTCGCACGGCAGGGCGTCGAGGTGGTGTGGGTCGAGCCCGAGCCGAGCGGGCAGGTCGATTCGGCGAAGCTGCTCGCCGCCGTCGACGCGCTCGAGGGCAGATTTCGCATGGTCAGCCTGCAGGCGGTGAACCACGAGCTCGGCACGCTCCAGCCCGTGGCCGAGCTGGTCCGTCCGCTCGCCGAGCGGCGGGTGCTCTTCCACTGCGACGCCGTTCAGGCCGCCGGACGCTTGGATCCAGCGAGCTTCCGCGGCGTCGACCTCGTCAGCCTCGCCGGGCACAAGCTACGCGGTCCGAAGGGCATCGGCGCGCTCGCTTGTCGACCGGGCATCGAGCTCGTGCCGCTCCTGCGTGGCGGCGCGCAAGAGCGGGGCCTGCGCCCCGGGACCCAGGACCCGATCGCCTGCGCGGGCTTCGCCGTCGCCTGCAAGCTCGCGCTGGAGTCGCCTCCGCGCTGGGCAGCCATCGCGCCGCTGCGCGACGAGCTCGAGGCTCGCCTGCTCGAGCTCGCCGGCCCCGACGCCGCGGCGCTCAACGCGCCGGCTCCCAGGGCGCCGCACGTCATCAACCTGTCCTTCGCTGCCTGGTCCGGGCCGGAGCTCTGCGCCGCGCTCGACCTCGAGGGCGTGGCGGTGTCGAGCGGGGCCGCGTGCAGCGCGGGCACGGCCGAGCCATCGGAGGTGGTGCGTGCGGTGCACGGTGAGGCGCGCGCGCACGGCGCCGTGCGCATCAGCCTCGGGGAGCTGAGCACACGCGACGACGTCGAGCAGGCTCTCGCCGCGTTTTCCCGCGTACTTCGGCGTGCTTCCCCGCGGGGGCGCTGATCGCGAGCGCAGCTTCAAGCACTGCACGAAGCTCCGTGGCGTAGCTCCGGGCGGGCTTGATCCTCGGCCCACAACCCCGTGGATTCGATCGAGAATTCGGCGGGCCCGTCGCGCCGAACGCCGATCCACTGAATAGAAAGCGATCGCGCCGACGCTGTGCGTGTGAGCAGTGCTCTGCCAAGAGCTCGAATTCACCTCGGCCTTGGTTCACAAACGCTCGAAACAATGAATCAATGCGGCTTCATCCTGCGCTGCCTCCCCACCTCGTAGAGCGCCAGCGCGGAGGCGACCGAGGCGTTCAGCGAGTCGATCGCGCCGCTCATCGGGAGCTTGGCCAGCGCGGTCGCGGCGCGCCGGACCGCCGGGCGCGCGCCTTTCTGTTCGGCGCCGACCACGAGCCCGACCGGCCCGCTGAGGTCGAGCTGCTCGAGCGTCTCGGTCGCCTGGGCGTCGAGCACGACCACCGTGAAGCCACGCTCCTTCAGCGCGTGGATGAGCTCGGGCAGGGCGCGCACCCGCGCGAAGGTCGCGTGTTCGACGGCGCCGGCCGAGGCGCGAAAGGTCGCAGGCGAGAGCGGCGCGGCACCATGCTCGGGCCAGACCACGTGCCGCGCTCCGAGCGCCACGGCGCTCCGCACGACCGCGCCGAAGTTCTGGGGATCGACCACCCCGTCGAGCAGCACCACGAGCGGGTTCGGCTCCGCCTCGAGCTGCTCGAGCAGCACCGCCTGGTCGACGATGCGCAGGGGCGGGGCCTCGGCGGCGATGCCCTGGTGGATCGCGCCGCGCGCTCTGCGATCGAGCTCGTCGCGCGAGACCGACTCGATCGGCACGCCGAGCGAGGCGGCGAGCTTGGCGATGCCCTCTCGCCTCGGGCTCGGGCTCGGCTCGACGAGGAGCTGCCTCACCTCCGCGCCTCGCGCGCGGAGCACCTCTCGCACGGGCTGCAGCCCGAAGATCCATCGGCTCATCGGCGCACCCCCTGCTCGAGCTCGGCGAGCGCCTGCTCGATCTCGTCGCGTACCTCGGCAGCGCGCGCGGCGGGGTCCGGGTCCGCGTGGATGGGGCGCCCGACCACCAGCAGGTTCGAGCCGGCGTGGATGGCGCCACCCGGTGTGGCGATGCGCTTCTGGTCAGCTCGGTCGGAGCCCCTCGGGCGGATGCCTGGAGTCACGAGCAGGGCATCGGGCCCCAGCTCACGGCGCAGGGCAGGCGCCTCGTGGGTCGAGGTCACGAAGCCGCGCACGCCCGCCTCCCACGCGAGCCGAGCCAGCGCGACGGCCTGCTCGGCGGGCGCCCTCGGCACCCCGATCGAGGCGAGATCTGCCTCGTCGAGCGAGGTCAGCACGGTGACGGCGAGCAGCCCGAGGCGTGGCGTCGAGCGCTCCGCCGCGCGCGCTGCCGCCGCGAGCATCGCCCGCCCGCCGCTCGCGTGGATCGTGAGCAGCGACACGCCGAGCGCGCCCGCCGCCTCGACGGCTCGCTCGACGGTCTCCGGGATGTCGTGGAGCTTCAGATCGAGGAAGATCTCGCTGCCAGTCGACTTCGCGACCTCGACGGCGCGAGGCCCGAAGCGGGTGTACAGCTCGAGGCCGACCTTGAGGTAGCCCGCCACCGGGCTCACCGCCCGAGCGACGCGCTCCGCCGCGTCGAGGTCCGCCACATCGAGCGCCACGGCCAGCTGCCGACACGGATGGCTCATCGCCGCGCCGTGCCACCGCTTCTCGCGCACCGCAACACGAACCCGCTCCAAAGCGAAACGCCGCGAGGCGTGGGCCCCTCGGCGTCAGCAGCTCAGCAGTCACACCCGATCGCCGTCAGGCGATCAGCAGTCACACCCGATCGCCGTCAGGCGATCAGCAGTCACACCCGATCGCCGTCAGGCGATCAGCAGTCGCACAGCGGATCCGTCGGCTTGCAGTTGCAGGGCTTCGCAGCCGGCGTGGCGCCACCACCAGGAGAAGCACCGGGCAGGCGACCGCCGAGGGCCTTCTTCGTCCCTTCGGCCGCAGCCTTCGCGTCGGCCAGCTGCTTCTCGAGCTCGAGGCGCTTCTTCTCGTCCTTCTCGCTGGCGAGCTGCAGCTCGAGGCTCTTCGCGATCGAGTCCTGCTTGGAGAGCTGATCCTGGAGCTTCTTCATCTCCTCCTCGGCCTGCGCCGCGGCGAGCTCCTTCTCCCGGATCTCCTTCTTGGCGGCCTCGTTGCTCTGGTAGAACCAGAAGCCGATCCCGGCGACGCTCAGGATGCCGACCGAGACGGCGGCGACGAGGATGTTGCGCAGCTTCTTCTTCTGCTCGTCGTTCGTCACCGCGGCCAGCTGACGCTCGTGGTGCTGCTGGGCCGCCATCGCTGCGAGGCGGGCCTGCTGCTCGGCCTCGACGCGAGCCTTCTCCACCTCGGCGACGCGGATCGCCTCGAGGCGAGCCTGCTCCTCGCGGGCGCGCTGCTCCTCGAGCCTGCGGCGCTCCTCTTCGGCGCGGATACGGGCCTCTTCGGCCTCGCGCGCGGCGCGCTCGGCGGCCTCCTTCGCGGCCAATTCGGCCTGCGCGGCGGCTTGCTTGGCGCTCTCCTCGGACTTGATGCGATCCTCTTCGAGGTTCATCAGCTCCTTGAGAGAGAAAAGAACCGAGCTCTCCTTCTGCTCCGACATCTCGCTAGGCTCCTCGAAGGCGCTTGGGTGACGCACCCAAGTTGGTGGAAGTTTCCAATGTCTCGGGCCCCGGTGCAACGTTCCTGGTGCGGAATCGTGCTGGAGCGTGCTCGCCGGGGCCTCCGTGGAGGGCCAGGCTCTCGTGATCGATTCGACTCGTTGGACGCGCGAGTAGACCGTTCGTGCTGGAAGATTCTTGGGTTGGGCGGGACGCGCGACCGCCGCCGACTCTGCCCTGGCTCGTACCCGGGGGCAGGTCCACCCAGCCAGAGCCGGGCTACGGCCGCACAGCCAGGCGAGCGCCGCTCCGTCGAGGCCCTCTGCTCAGTCGAGCGTGACGACGGGATCACCCTCGGTGACGGGCTGACCCTCGTTCACGTGGATCTCCTTCACGGTGCCGGAGTCCTCGCTCTCGACGGGCATCTCCATCTTCATCGACTCGAGGATGGCCACCACGGTGCCTTCGTCGACGCTGTCGCCGACCTTGACCTCGATCTTCCAGACGGTGCCGGTGATGTGAGCCTTGATGACCTTCGCCATGGGCGAGCGACGCTAGCAGAGCCCGGCTGTCCGGGGAACGGTTCACTCACGCCAGAAGAACTTCCAGGGGTTGTGTTTCAGGTCGCGCACCATCTCCTGCAGATCGTCGAAGAGCTGCTCGTCCATGAGCAGCGCGCCGACGGTGCCACGCCCGCGGCGCATCTGCGCGACCACGACCTGTGCGTCGGCGGTCGCCGCGTTCGCCCGCGAAACGAGCGTGGCCGTGTCGTCGACGATGCGCTCGATCTTGCGCTGCTGCGCCTCGCTGCCGACGGTGTCGGAGAGCCGCTTCGCGTTGCTCATGGTGTGGCGTGCGTCGGCGAGCAGGGGAGGCCCCTGGCGAGCGACGTCGCTCGTGACGACGTCGACGTTGCGCAGGATGCGGTCGATCTGCTCGCCCTTCACGAACTTGTCGTTCGCGCCCTTGATGAGATCGTTGCCCTCGACCGTGGCCTGCTCGACGTTGACGACGATGCGGTCGAGGCGATCCTGGTTGTTCGCGAAGAAGGTGCCCGTGCCGCGCAGCGTGAGACGGAGCGCGTCGAAGGTCTGCGCGATCTGCTCGCGGTTGTCGCGCACGGCGCTGACGGTGGAGTGGAGCAGCTCGTAGCCCTCGGCGAGCAACATGTCGAGGCGGGGAGGATCGAGCCCGCGCACCGTCGCGTTCTCGGGCAGGCTCGGGCGATCGCTCGAGCCAGGGTCGATCGCGAGGAACTGCTCACCGAGCACGCCCTGGGTCGTCACGTAGAAGAGCGAGTTCTCGTAGACGCTCTCCTGGAAGCGCTTCTCGACCGAGATCGCGATGCGCACCAGCGGCTCTCTCCGGCCCGTCGTGGGGTCGGGTTTGCCGCCGCGGAACTCGACCTCTTCGATCTTGCCGACCTTCACGCCGGCGATCTTCACGGGCGCGCCGACCTGCAGGCCGCCCGGGTTGTCGAAGTCCACGTAGAGGCGGTAGGTCGGCTGGAAGTTGATGCCACCCATCACGAGCAAGAAGGCCGCGAGCAGGCCGACCGCCGTGAGGATGAGCATGCCCACCTTGACCTCGATGGACCGCGCATTCGCCATGGCGCTATGAAAGCCACAGCTCGGGGCGCTAGGCTAGAGGAGCGTTGACGAAATCGGACCGAGGCGGGGGCCCCCGTGTGCCTCGGGCCCGGGCGAGACCGAGCTGCCCTCCGCCGTGATCTCCTTCCGGAACATCAAGAAGTCCTTCGGGCCGAAGCAGGTCCTCAAGGGGGTGAGCTTCGACGTCCGGGACGGAGAGATCTTCTTCATCATCGGCGGCTCGGGCGTCGGCAAGAGCGTGCTCATCAAGCACCTCGTCGGCCTGCTCTACCCGGACGAGGGCGAGATCTGGCTCGACGGCGAGGAGATCAGCAAGTTCGACGAGGCGCGCATGTACCCGGTGCGCATGAAGTGCGCGATGGTGTTCCAGCACTCGACGCTCTTCGACTCGATGACCTGCGCCGAGAACGTCGCCTTGCCCTTGCGCAAGCACAAGGGCCTCAAGCCGAAGGAGGCGATCTCGGAGGCGAAGCGCAGGCTCGAGCAGGTGCAGATGCACGAGTTCGCCGATCGCTACCCACCCGAGCTCGGCGACGGCATGCGCAAGCGCGTCGCGATCGCGCGGGCGCTCACCCTCGACCCGAAGTACGTGCTCTTCGACGAGCCCACCACGAGCCTCGATCCGGTGAGCGCGCGGCGCGTCGATCGGCTCATCCGCGAGCTGAAGGACTCGCTCGGCGTCACCAGCATCGTCGTGAGCCACGATCTGGTCAGCATCTTCTCGAGCGCCGATCGTGTGGTGATGCTCTACCAAGGCCACGTGCGGCTCCTGGGCGAGCCCGAGGACTTCAAGCGCACGACCGACCCGGTGATCGATCAGTTCATCCACGGCCGCGCCGAGGGGCCCTTCGAGTGAGCTGAGCGCCTCGGACCCGAGGCTCAGCGCTCAACCGCCAGGTGCACGCGACGAGCGAGGCGCATCGAGCGGGCCCGCGATCGGCGTGCCGGTCGCGCTGTGCCTGCCGAGCCTCGTGAGGATGTCGTGGTACGCGTGGCCGATGTCGTGCTCGTCGAGCAGTCCCACGACGCGCTCGCGCTCATCGACGACTGGAAGCTGGCGGAGGTCGGCATCGAGCAGGCGCTCGAGCGCGGTGTGCAGGTCGTCGGTCGGCAGGGCCGAACGTGGAGACTCCGCGAGGTCGGCCGCGATGAGGATGCTGTCGAGGTCGGTCTGGGTGATCGCGCGGACGAGCAGCTCGCGCCTGGCGAGACCCACGAGCTTGCCGCGCTCGTCGACGACCGGAAACACCACCTGTGCTTCGTCGGTCTGCTCGAGCAACTCCGCGATCCGCTCCGAGCCCGCCGTGCGCTCGAGGTAGACGATCGGGATCTGCCCGCAGACCTCCGCGACTCGGAGGCGCTTCAGCACGTCGAGGGTGTCTTCGCGGGCGTGGAGCGGGGAGTCGAAGCGTGAGGTCGGCTGGACGTAGAGGGATGTCCGTCTCAGGAGCAAGGAGCCGAGCACGTTGCTCAGCATCAGCGGCACGAGCAGATCGTAGGTGCCGGTGAGCTCGCAGACGATGACGAGTGCAGCCAGCGGGACCTTCGCGAGCGAGCCGTAGAACGCGCCCATGCCGACCAGCGCGAAGAAGCCCGGATCGATGCTCGGGTCGACGAAGGCTTGGGCGAGGTAGCCGAAGGCGCCGCCCAAGGTCGCCCCGATCGACAGCGATGGGCCGAAGTCGCCTCCCACACCACCGGAGCCGAGCGTGAGCGAGGTCGTGATCATCTTGGCGACGCCGAGCCCGCCGAGCACGAGCGCTGCCCTCCAGGAGTCCCCGAGCCAGCTCGCTCCGCTGATCGCGACCTGTGCGGTTCCGTAGCCGTGCCCGAAGAGCCCGGCGTCGACACCCGGGATGCCCAGTTGCGGGCTGACGAGCAAGAGCGCGGCCGTCCCCACGAGGCCGAGCGCGAGGCCTCCGGCTGCGGGGCGCAGCCAGGCTGCGCGGATGCGGTTGAAGAGCTGCCTCGAAGCCCGGAGGAGCGCCACGAAGAGGCGCGCGCCGCCGAACAGTAGCGCCACCAGAGGCAGACAGAGCGCCAGGTTGCCGAGGCTCACGTCGTATCGAGATGCGTGCGCGAAGAGGTCGCGCTGCTCCGGCAGCACGGTGCCGACCAGCGCGAAGGCGGTGACGCTCGCGAGGATCGCAGGCACGAGCGCCTCGCTCTCGAAGTCGTCTCGATACAGGACCTCGGTCGCGAGCAGCGCGGCTCCGAGCGGCGTGCCGAACATCGCGGTGAGCCCAGCGGCGGTGCCTGCCACGAGCAAGCGTCGTTGGTCTCTGCGCGACAACCTCAGCTTGCGCGAGATCCGATCCGCGATCGCGGCCCCGACCTGCATCGTCGGCCCCTCACGGCCGGCGGAACCACCCGTGCCGAGCGTGAGCGCCGTCGCGACGATCTTCAGCCACGCGACGCGGCGGCGGATGCCGGCACCCGTGCTGTGGAAGCTCGCGACGTAGGCGTTGCCGCCGCCTCCGCCCGTCTCGGGCGCGTAGCGGTGGACCAGCACGCCGCAGGCCAGGCCGCCGAGCCCAGGGAGCAGCACCATGAACCAGGTGGGGAGCAGCGCGGGGCTCCCCAGAGCAACCTCCGGCTCGCCCGCGGGCAGGAGCGCCCGGTGCCCGACGAGCGTACCCAGCAGGAAGTGCTCGACTCCGCGGAGCAATACGTAGAACGCGATGGAAACGGCTCCGACCGTCGCACCGACGAGGACGGCGTGGAGGGTGGCGCGTAGCGCGGCGCGCACGTCGGGCCCGGCCGTGACGCCGTCGATCAGGGCGCGCCCCGCGCGCTGCCGCAGCCAGGTCGCGTAGGTCGAGGGTGGAGCGGGACGCTCGGACTTGGGGGCCTCGTGGGCGGGCTCAGAGCCTTCGAGCTCGCTCACGGGAAGAGCACGAGCCCGATGGTCGACACGACCAGGTTGAGCATGATCACGGCGAGGCTCGAGTTGACGACGGCGCGCGTCGTGGCCCAGCCCACGCCCTCGGAGCCGCCGAAGGTGCTGAGGCCGGAGTGGGCGGAGACGATCGGGATCGCCGCGCCGTAGGCGACGCACTTCGCGAGGCCGACGCTGAGGTCGCCCGCGTCGACCATGCTGAGGTTGAGGAAGGTGCGCGGAGACAGATCGAACATCGCCCAGCCGGTGAGCACACCGGCCAGGGTCGCGATCGCGGCCGACCAGATGATGAGCACCGTCGTCATGACGATGCTCCCGATGAACTTGGGCTTCACGAGGTAGTCGATCGGGTCGGCGTTGCTCATCTTCAGCGCGTCGACCTGCTCGGTGACGACCATCGAGCCGACCTCCGCGGCGATGCCGGCGCCCACGCGTGTGGCGAGCATCAGGGCGCCGATCGACGCGGCGAGATCACGCACCAAGAGCTCGAGGAAGGTCGCGCCGAGCATCGTCAGGTCCGGCAGGATGCGCAGCGTCTGCAGCCCGGCCTGGTAGACGAGGATCATGCCGAGGAAGCCCATCACCACGGTGAGGAAGAAGAGCGATTTGTTGCCGATCTCGTACATCGCCGCGAGCACGGCGCCAGGCTCGCGTTTGCCGGCGACGCAGTAGTAGAGCGTGCGCACGAAGACGGAGTAGAGCTCGAGCGCCGTGGCCACGAGCTGCATCGCGGTGTGCCCCACGGTGGCGACGAAGCCGCGCTCGTCGAGCTCGTGCTCCACGTGCCCGACCGTCGAGGACGGCGGGGGGGCGTCGTCGTCGTGCGTGCGGCCCCCGCTCATGGCAGCGTGAAGGAGACGAAGTAGTCGAGCACGAAGATGCCCGCGGCGGAGGCGACGACCGTGGCGTTCACCGCGCGGCCGACGCCTGGCGCGCCTCCCTTCACGCTGAGCCCGTAGTGGCAGCTCGCGAGCGCCATCACGACGCCGAAGACGACCGACTTCACCAGGCCGTTCACGACGTCGTCGATGCCCAGCAGGCCGCTCGTGAGCCCGTTGTAGAAGACCATCGGCGCCACACCGAGCAGGCCCCAGCCTGCGTAGGCCGCGCCGAGCAGCGCGAGCACGTCGGCGAAGACCGTCGACAAGAAGAGCGTGGTCACCATCGCGACGGTGCGCGGCGCGACCAAGAAGCCGATCGGGTCGATCGCGAGCACGCGCAGCGCGTCGATCTGCTCGGTCACGACCATGGTCCCGAGCTCGGCCGTGTTGTTCGCGCCGACCCGGCCGTTGATCATCAGCGCCGTGAGCAACGGGGCGATCTCGCGCAGCGTGCCGAAGCCCGCGCCCCAGCCGAGCATGCCGTGCGCGCCGAAGCGCTGCACGAGCGGCGCGGCCTGCAGCACCATGATGGCGCCCGTGAAGAGGGCGGTCACGATGACGATGGGGATGGAGCGCACGCCCATGCGCTCGAGGTTGCGGAGCAGCTCGGAGCCGTCGAAGCGCAGCGTGAAGAGCCGATGAAGGACCCGTAGCCCCAAGAGGCCCATGCCGCCGGCCGTCTCGGCGACGTCGAGCACCGCACCGCCGACGGAGGCGACGGGTCCGGTGCTCGAGCTGTCCAGGGCGCTCGGGGCCGACATCGCCTGGCGCGTCAGCGACCGCGCTTGCCCGCGCCCGCCTTGACGGCGACCTTCTTCGCGGCGGTCGACTTCTTGCCGGCGCCTGCAGCGGCGGCGCGCTTGGCGCGCGCGGTCGGCGCGGAGGTCTCGCGCGTCGCGCGGCGCGCGAGGTTGCTCGCGGGCTTCGCTCGGTTCGCTGCCTTGCGGGTCGACTTGCGCGAGGGCTTGCCGGTCTCGGAGCCCTCGAGGTCGTACGAGGCCTTCTTGCTGGCGCGCTTGCTGACGTTGCGCTCGGCGGTGTCACCAGCGCCGACCTTCTTGTCCGTCGCGCTCACGCCCTTCTCCGACGTGTCGACGACTTTCTTGGGAGCAGGCTTGGTCTTGGGCTTCGCCACCTTCTTCGGGGTCTTGGGCTTGGAACGTTCGACTTCGGCTTTGAATTGCTCGGCTCGGGTCGCCATGGCGTGACTCTATTACATCGCCCCGGCGTTTTGCTCGGGCAAGAGCGGGGAGCGGCGAAATCCCGGGCCGAGGCTGCGCCTCCGCGGGGCGTGCGCGCCGCGCCGAGCCGAGCTCGAGCCCGCCAGCGGGGCGGGAGGTGGCGACTCCGGGCTGCGTGGCGGATCGCCCCGCTCGGGCCGTGGCGATCTCGCTCGGATGGGGCGGATTGTCTCGGATCGTTCGAGCTGCACCGAAACGCTTTGACATGCAACGAGTGTAGCCCTAGGCTCTGATCCCTGACGGTGTCGAGGTCGCTCGGGCGCTCGTGGTGAGCAGAGCCGGAGCCGCGCTCGGCGCCCGAGAGAGGAGGACCCCATGGATCAGCTCGCTCGACCCAGGAAGTTCCGCGCCTACGACCGCAAGAGCTTCGATGCGATCCCTCAGCTCGAGGGTCTTCCGCCCGAACGGCGCGAGGAGATGCGGATCGTCGCGGAGGTCCTGCCGTTCCGCGTCAACGACTACGTGCTCGAGGAGCTCATCGACTGGAGCCGGGTCCCCGACGATCCGATGTTCCAGCTGACCTTCCCTCAGCGCGACATGCTCGCGCCCGAGGACTTCGACGCGCTCAGGGAGCTGGTGAGGGGCGGCGCCCCGGTCGGGGCGGTGCGAGCCAAGGCCCGCGCGATCCAGCTCGGCATGAACCCACACCCGGCGGGTCAGATGGAGCTCAACGTGCCGAGCGTCGGCGGCGCCCGGCTCGCGGGTGTGCAGCACAAGTACCGGGAGACGGTGCTGTTCTTCCCGGCGCAGGGGCAGACCTGCCACGCCTACTGCACCTACTGCTTCCGATGGCCGCAGTTCGTCGGTCTCGAGGACCTCAAGTTCGCGGCGCGCGAGGCCGACGAGCTCGTCGCCTACCTCCTTGAGCACCCCGAGGTGAGCAACGTGCTCATCACCGGCGGCGATCCGATGATCATGCGCACCGCCTTGCTCGAGCGGTACATCGAGCCCCTGCTCGCGCTACCCCAGCTCGCGTCGATCCGCATCGGCACGAAGGCGCCCGCGTACTGGCCCCATCGCTTCACCACCGACGCCGACGCGGACTCCTTGGCCAGGCTCTTCGAGCGCGTCGTCGCCGCCGGCAAGCACCTCGCCGTCATGGCCCACTTCAGCCACCCCCGAGAGCTCGAGACGGGCGCGGTGCGCACGGCGCTCACGCGCATCCGCTCCACGGGCGCGGTGGTGCGCTGTCAGGCGCCGCTCATCCGTCACGTCAACGACGACGCCGCGGTCTGGGCGACGATGTGGCGCACCCAGGTGCAGCTCGGGGCGGTGCCGTACTACATGTTCGTGGAGCGCGACACGGGGCCACGCGGCTACTTCGAGGTCCCGCTCGCGCGCGCCGTCGACATCTTCCAGGGCGCGGTCTCGAAGGTCTCCGGGCTCGCGCGCACGGTGCGGGGGCCTTCGATGAGCAGCACCTGGGGCAAGGTGGTCGTCGACGGTGTGGTCGAGGTCGGCGCCGAACGGGCCTTCGTGCTGCGCTATCTGCAGGCTCGCGATCCCTCGTGGGTGGGGCAGCCCTTCTTCGCGCGCTTCGACCCCCGCGCGACCTGGGTCGACCAGCTCGAGCCCGCGCTCGGCGAGAAGCGGTTTTGCTTCGACCCCGAGCTCGTACGCAAACAGAAGAAGCTCGCGCGTGAGGCCAGCAAGAAGCGGCACCTCTTGCTCGTCGCGACGGGTGCGGGCGATGGAGAGGCCGCGTGAGCGCGCAGCGCGTGCAGCCCCGCTTCGCGCTGACCGACGAGATGCGTGGCATGGAGCCCTCTGCCACGCTCGCCGTGCAGGAGCGCGCTCGCGCGATCGTGGCCGGAGGGCGCAACGTCTACATGTTCGGCCTCGGCCAGAGCCCCTTCCCGGTGCCGAGCGAGGTCGTGGAGACGCTGCGCGCCAACGCCTTCCGCAAGGACTACCTCGCCGTGCGTGGCCTGCGTGAGCTGCGCGAGCGCGTCGCGGAGTACCATCGCCGCAGGCAGGGGCTCGTCTTCTCACCGGACGACATCGTCGTGGGGCCCGGCTCGAAGGAGCTGCTCTTCTTGCTGCAGCTCGTCTCCGACGCCGACATCCTCCTGCCCACGCCAGCGTGGGTCTCCTACGCACCGCAGGCCAGGCTCGCCGGCAGAAGGCTCGAGCTGCTTTCGACGCGCTTCGAGGCCGACTGGCTGCTCGAGCCCGAGACCCTCGATCGCGCCGCGAGCGCTCGCCCGGACAGGCCCAAGCTCCTCGTGCTGACCTACCCGAACAACCCCACCGGTACGACCTTCGGCCCGACCCAGCTCGCCGAGCTCGCGGAGGTCGCGCGCAAGCACCGCATCGTCGTCGTCTCGGACGAGATCTACGGCGAGCTCTCCTTCGACGACTCGCACTTCTCGATCGCGCGGCACTATCCGGAGGGCACGCTGGTCGCGGGAGGGCTCAGCAAGTGGTGCGGAGCCGGCGGCTGGCGGCTCGGCGTGCTCTCGGCGCCGCGTGAGCTCGCCGGGCTCGTCGACGCGGTGGCCGTCGCGGCGAGCGAGACTTTCACCTCGACGAGCGCGCCCATCCAGCACGCGGCGGTGCGCGCCTTCTCGGGCGGCGCGAGCCTCGACGGCTACCTCGCGCGCGCGCGGCGCATCTTGGGCGCGCTCGCGGGCTGGACGACCGAGCGACTCCGCGAGGCGGGGCTCCGCGTCGCGACGCCGAAGGGGGGCTTCTACGTGCTGCCCGACTTCGCGGAGCACCGCGAGGCGCTGCTCTCGCGCGGCATCGAGACCAGCCCCGCGCTCGCGCGCGCGCTGCTCGAGCAGGCGTCGATCGCCTGTCTGCCGGGCACCGACTTCGGTCGCGCACCGGAGGAGCTCACGATCCGCTTGTCGCTGGTCGACTTCGACGGCGAAGGCGCCATGACGGCGCTGCGCTCTCGCGGCGACGAGCCCGTCGACGAGGCCTTCCTGCTCGCGCGCTGCGGGCGCGTGCTCGAGGGCGTCGACACACTGTGCGACTGGCTGACGCGCGAGCCCTGAGGCCCGCGCGTGCCAGTCGAGTAGCCCGCGTGCGGCTCAGGCTTCCGCGGGCGGGTCGCCGCCTGCGGTGCCCTCCGGCGAGTCGGAGCCCTCCGACGAGTCGGAGCCCTCCGGCGAGGAGGGGGGCGGGTTCGACGCGGTCTCGAGGCTCTCGGGCTGCGGCTCGAGCACCTCGATCGCCACGATGCGCTCTCCCTCGGCGACATCCATGAGCTTCACGCCCTGGGCGTTGCGGCCCGTCTCGCGGATCTCGCTCGCCTTGATGCGCAGCATCTGCCCCTGGTCGGTCACGAGCATGACCTCGTGCTCGGGGCTCACGATGCCCACACCCACGACCGGCCCGTTGCGGTCACTGGCGTCGATCAGGATGACGCCCTTGCCGCCTCGGCTCTGGAGGCGGAACTCGCCGAGCGCGGTCTGCTTGCCGTAGCCGCGCTGACACACCGCGAGGATGCGGTCGTCTTCGCCTTGTGCGGCCACGAGCCCCACGACCTCGTCGTCGTCGGCGAGCTCGATGCCCTTCACGCCCATCGTGGGCCGGCCCGTGGGCCGCACCTGATCCTCGGGGAAGCGGATCGACATGCCGGACTTGGTCGCGATGAGCAGCTCTCGCGTACCGTCGGTGATGGCCGCGGCGAAGAGCTGATCGCCCTCCTCGATGCGCACGCCGATGATGCCCTTCTCGCGGTAGTTCTCGTACTCGGTGAGCTCGGTCTTCTTGATCTGGCCCTTCTTGGTGATGGTCACCACGAAGGGGCCCGGATCGAAGCCGGGCACGGGCGTGATCGCCGCGACCTTCTCGCCGGGTTCCATGCCGACGAAGTTCACGATGGCCCGGCCCTTGGCGGTGCGGGGCGCCTGCGGGATCTCGTAGACCTTCTTCACGAAGACCTTGCCGGACTCGGCGAAGAAGAAGACGAAGGAGTGCGTCGACGCCACGAAGAGCTGGCTGACCCAGTCTTCGTCGCGGGCCTCCATGCCGATCTTGCCCTTGCCGCCGCGGCGCTGGGACCGGTACTCGCTCACGGGCGTGCGCTTGAGGAAGCCGCCGTGCGAGATCGTGACGACCATGTCCTCTTCTTGGATCAGGTCTTCGAGGTCGATCTCGGCTTCGTTCGGGACGATCTCGGTGCGCCGCGCGTCGCCGTAGCGAGCGCGCACGTCTTCGAGCTCCGACACGATGACGGCCATCAGGAGCTCGGGGCTCGCGAGGATCGCGCGCAGGCGCTCGATCGTCGCGAGCAGGGCGGCGTACTCGCCGGCGAGCTTGTCACGCTCGAGGCCCGTGAGGCGGGCGAGACGCATGTCGAGGATGGCCTTCGCCTGTCGCTCCGAGAGGAAGTAGTCGCCGCGCGCCTCGGCTGCGGCGACCTCCTCGGCGGGGCGGCCGGCGCGCTCGAGCAGCGCGCCGAGGCCACGCAGCGGCAGCGCCATGAGGTTCTTGCGCGCCTCCTCCGGATCCTTGCTCTTGCGGATCGTCTCGACGACGCGATCGATGTCGCTCGTCGCGACGCCCAGGCCCTCGACGAGCTCGAGCTGGGCCTCGGCCTGGCGGAGCTCGTAACGCGACCTGCGCGTGACGACCTCGCGGCGGTGCTCGACGAAGTGCTCGAGCGTCTGCTTGAGATCGAGGATCGCCGGGCGACCGCCCGCGATGCTGAGGTTGATGACGCCGAAGGTGCTCTGGAGATCGGTCAGCCGGTAGAGCTGGTTGAGGACGACCTGGGGGAAGACGTCCTTCTTCAGCTCGAGCACGATGCGCATGCCCTCGCGGTCGCTCTCGTCGCGCACCTCGCCGATGCCCTCGATCTTCTTGTCGCGGATGCACTCGGCGATCTTCTGGACCAGGCGAGCCTTGTTCACCTGGTAGGGGATCTCGGTGATGATGATCTGCTCGCGATCCCCCTTGTTCATCTTCTCGACGTGCGAGCGGCCTCGCATGACGATCGCGCCGCGGCCGGTGCGGTAGGCCTGCTCGATGCCGAGCCGGCCGTAGATGAGGCCGCCGGTGGGGAAGTCCGGGCCGGGCACGAGCTCGAGCAGCTCGTCGACCGACACGGCCGGGTTCTTGATGACCGCGATCGTCGCGTCGACGATCTCGCCGAGGTTGTGCGGCGGGATGTTCGTCGCCATGCCGACGGCGATGCCACCCGAGCCGTTGACGAGCAGGTTGGGGAACTTCGCCGGCAGGACGCGCGGCTCGACCTCGGTCTCGTCGTAGTTCGGCGAGAAGTCGACCGTCTCCTTGTCGAGGTCCTCGAGCAGCTCGGTCGCGATGCGCGAGAGGCGGCTCTCCGTGTAACGCATGGCGGCGGCCGAGTCGCCGTCGACGCTGCCGAAGTTGCCCTGGCCGTCGATGAGCGGGTAGCGGAGGCTGAAGCCCTGCGCCATGCGCACCAGCGCGTCGTAGACCGCGCTGTCGCCGTGCGGGTGGTACTTGCCGAGCACGTCGCCGACCACGCGCGCGCACTTC
>ERZ761602.675-NODE-675-length-70338-cov-6.410199_pt1 | contig 70338 bp, 62 predicted proteins | sample MGYA00512165_ERZ761602 | MGnify/ENA primary metagenome ERZ761602 (study PRJEB28899, sample SAMN02445085) | bioreactor sludge metagenome | biome: EBPR sludge; isolation source: Thorneside wastewater treatment plant | place: Australia: Brisbane, Thorneside Wastewater...
AGGGATTCGAACCCCCAACCCTCAGTTCCGAAGACTGATGCTCTATCCGTTGAGCTATGGCCGGACGACGACCTAGGATACCTGGCGTGGCACGGCGGGCTTAGGTCCCGCCGCCGGCGGTGAGCTCGCCGCCGGTCGTTTCTCCACCGGTGGTCTCGCCGCCACCCGCTCCGCCGCTTCCACCTTCGTCGGGCGGAGGGTCGCTTGGGGCGGACTCTTTGGGAATCGACTCGCGGGATGGAGCAGGCTCGGGTTCGGCTCGTTTCGTGCGGCGGCGCGGTCGCGTTGGCTCGCTCGCTCGGGTTCGCTTGCCCGTCTTCGAGACCATGACTTCGACCTCGGGCTCGCCATACTTTTTCGAGGCGGGCTCGCCCTCGTCGATCACGGGCTCCTGTGGGGAGGCGGGTTCCGCCGTCTTCCCGGCCGGCAACCCGGCTTTGTCGGCAAGGTTGGTGAGGATCGTCGACTTGCCGATGTTCGGACCAATGAAGTAGTAGCCGACGACGCCGAGCGCGGCCGGGATCACCAGCCAAACCAACAGCACCAGACCGATGCGAGCCAGGATTCGCATGTACTGGACATTTTAGCCCGATTCCTCGCGATCTTCAAAGTTTTCCACACCCACGCCGCCAGGTAACCTCGGTCGGCATGTCGGCCGAGGTCTATCTCGATACTGTGGACCTGGAAGCCCCTGTTTTCGAGACGGTGGCCATCGATTCGTCCCGACCGGAAACCCTGGAGAGCTACCCATTGCCGGTGATTCGCGCCACAGGTCGGTCGGAAATGGTGACCTTCCGTGTCGCGGTGCTTGAGAACCCGTGGCTCAAGGTCGTCTTCAACCTCGACCTGGGCGGGCGCATCGGGCTGGTCTTTGACAAGCGGAGTGGTCTCCACGTGCTTGCCCCTCCGGCGTCGCTCGAACCCGATCCGCACCGTCGAGCGCTCGCGGCCGGCGGACTTCTCGCGGTCGGGGATCGCGATCCCGCTTACGGTCTCTCGACCGTAGATTTCGTTCTGCGGGAGCCTCAGGAGATCGGGGCTCCGGCTGGGCTCGTGCTCCACGACATCGTGCCGATCCACAACATCGGCTGGCATCTGGAGGCGGAGTTGGCGGAAGACCGTGCGGACCTTCGGATGACGGTTCGGATCGCGAACCGCTCCCTGATGCCGTCGCCGTGCCCGGTCGCGTGGCGTTTCTTTGTGCCCGGGGCCGCGGCGACCGTGCTCGAGGACGGCGTCGCGGTCCATCGCGCCGCCGACCGTGCCGGGTTTGGGCTCTTTTTTGCTTCGGACGCATTCCGCGTCGAGGCGAGCGAAGGGGAGGTCCTGCTAGCGCGGCCCGGAAGAGAGGTCCTGCTGCCCCGAGAGACCGATGCGTTCTCGTTGCGACTCGTTCCTTGGTCGGGATTCGAGCGGTTGATGGGAGCCTCCCCGGTCGGGGCGATCGGACGGCAGGGTGGCGATCTTGCGATTCAGGTTTCCGAGCCCGTGACGGAGGGAAGGCTCGTTCTCGATCTGGAATCCGGCTCGCCCGTCGAGGCGGCTGTTTCCTTGGTGCCGGGAGCGTTGTTGCAGGTCGACGGAGGTCGGATCCCGGGCCGGGTCGTTGCAGCGGCGATGGTCGGATCCGAAGGGCCCCTGATCGAGACCCACCGAGAGCCGATCCTCTCCGAAATGCCGGGTCGGAGCCCGACCCGGGCGGCGCTCATCGATGCTCTCGATCAGCCCGGCACGCCGGAGCATGGGTACGCGCAAGCCGTCCACGCCCTGGCCCTCGGCCGCGACGCCCAACGCGAGTACGGGCTCGCCTCCCTGGTGCCAGGGCTTGAAAGTGTCAGCCGGATCGGGTTGGCGCGGGAAGCCGTCATCCGACGCGATTTCACCGGCGCGGCCGAGTGGGTGGGGCTGGCTCTGGAACACAACGCCGAGGACCCCCTCGCATGGTGGCTGGTCGCCGCCGTGGGGCGTCACACCGGGACCAGCGGCGACGAACGGACCGAGTTGCTCAATGCCCACTACCTTGCGCCGCTCGAGCCGGCGTTGAGGATGGAGTCTTTTCTGACGACGCCCTCGGCCTCGCGGGAGCCGAGTCCGCTCGTCCAGCCTCTGGCGACAAACCCGGATGCGCTGATCGACGGAGCGTGCCTGCTGATCGAATTCGGCCTGGCCGAGGATGCCGCACGGTGGATCGACGAGGCGTTGCGCCATCGTGAGCTTCCGGCGCTCCATTACCTGCTAGCCTGGTTGCTTTTGCAGCACACCCGGATGGACGCGGAAGCGGCCCAGCATCTCCACGCTGCCGCGAAGCTGCCGATCCAGCCGCCGCTCCCGTGGCGCTGGGTCGAGGTGGCAGTCCTGGAGGCTCTGCGGTCCCGATTCCCCGGGGATGAGGTCCTTTCTCGCTGGTGCTCTCTTGGCAACCGAAAGTGCTTGGTGGAGGGTGTGCGATGAAGGTGTTGGTGACCGGAGGTGCCGGCTTCATCGGAAGCCACCTCGTTCATGGCCTGGTCGATGAGGGTCATGCGGTGTGCATCCTTGACGACTTCTCGTCCGGCTCGCCCGCGAATCTCGCCGACGTCGCCGGCCGCGTCGAGGTGATCGAGGGCTCGATTTTGGACCAGGACTTGTTCCTCGCGGCGAGTCGGGGGTGCGAGGTGATCTTTCATCTTGCTGCGATCGCCAGTGTGCCCGAGTCGGTGGAGCGGCCCCACGAGACCCATCGCGTCAATTGCGAGGGCACGATCCGGGCCCTCGAGGTCGCGCGTCAGATCGGAGCGCGCGTCATCCTGAGCTCATCCTCGAGCATTTACGGCGAAGGTCCCGCACGTCCTAAACGCGAGGACGATCCCGTTCACCCGGCTTCACCCTACGCAGTGCAGAAGCTCTCGGCCGAGGGATACCTTCGGGTTTATCACGACCTGCACGGTGTCGAGGGCTTTGCACTCAGGTACTTCAACGTCTATGGGCCCCGCCAGTCCGCGGACAACGCGTATGCCGGTGTGATCGCCCGGTTCTTCGAGAACGCGCTCCAGGGTCGGAGCGTCGTGATCTTCGGTGACGGTCTCCAGACGCGGGATTTCGTGTTCGTCGACGACGCCGTTCGGGCCAACCTCCTTGCCATGTCGGCGCCGGGAGCCAACGGTGAAGCCGTCAACGTGGGTTCGGGCGTCGCCACGACGCTCAACGTCCTGGCCTCGACGGTGTTTCGGGTCTGTGGCCGCGATGCGCAGGTCGAGTATCGCGAAGCGCGGCCGGGTGATATCCGAAACTCGTGCGCCGAGACGACCCTCGCACGGGATCGTCTCGGCTTCACGGCCGGCACTCGTCTTGAAGAAGGGCTTCGCCAGACCGAGCGCACGCTGGTTTAGCTGCCGGAGCGCTCCTGGTCGGATCGAAGTGCGGCGGCTCCGAAGTTGACCTTGAACTTCGCGCACCAGACCGAGACGGACCGGTACTGCCAGAGGTCGATGTCGGCAGGGACCGCAAAGGTCTGGTTGCCCTTGGTTTTCTTGAGCGGACCGAGATCGATGGTCTTCGACTTCTTGACCGTGTCGCCGTTCGTGACCGTCTCCGCCTTCACGAGAAGGAGACGGAGCGCGGGGCCTTCGGCCGTCGAGAACCCCGTCAATTCGAGCCGGCGCCTGCCGCCCTTCATTTCGTAGATCGTCGCTTGCCCCACCGTTTGGTGAGCACCCGAGACGAATGCGCCGCTCGTGACTTTCGTGTCGGGGGCAAAACCGGCGAGGATCACGGTTCCGCTTTGGGCCGAGGGAGTTGTTCGGGTGAGGCTCGCGCCGCCGAAGTTGACGCCGAAGCGCTTGCACCAGATCGAGACGGCGCCGACCCGATCGAGGTCCACGTCCGTGGGGATCGCGTAGTTCTGGTCTCCGATGTTGCCCTTGATGACGCCGAGGTCGATCGTCTTCGACGACTTGACGGCTTCGCCTCGGCTCGCATCCGGTCCTTGGACGAGAAGCACGTGGACGTCAGGTCCGTTCGAGGTGCGGAAGCTACTCAGGCGTAGCAACGGTTTGCCATCGACCTCGATGAGACTCGCGGTGCCCACGGTCTCGTGGGCGTCCGAGCTGAAGTTGCCGGCGGCCAATTGACGCGTCATCCCTTGCGGCGCGCGCTCGCTGACTTTGGAATCGACGAAGAGCAGTTCGGGTCGGAAGAGGGCCCAGCCTCCGAGGAGGACGGGGACAGTGGCGATCAAAGCGACTTTCTTGAGTTTCATGGTTGTGTTCCTGGGATTCAGCGGATCACAAGACCCTTGAGGCTGCCGGACTCCGTGACGACCTTGGGAGAGGCCATGCCCTCCAGCTCGACGGGCATCCGATCCTGAATGCGGAACGTGCTCACCTGACGCGCCTTCCAGCCAAGAACGTACAGGAATTGACCGTCAGGTGAAATAGCCAAGTCCTTGGTGTCGGCCCCTTGGGCTCCGCGTCGCTTGACGGTCCCGAGGAGGCGGAGATTGCCGGCGTCGTCGACGTCGTAGGTGCTGATCGAGTTGCTCACGAAGTTGGCGACATAGAGCGTTCGCCCGTCAGCAGAGATCGCGGTCCAGCATGCGGCGGACTCGCCGTTGCCCAGCGTCTGCTTGCGGCTCAAACTGCCGTCCATGCCGATGTCGAAGACGACCACCGCGCTACCACGGAAGTTGGAGACGAAGACCCTGCGACCCATCGGGTCCCAGGAGAAGCCGACGTTGCCGGACACGGTCCCGGTGCTCATCGGAGAGCCGGCGGATTCCTTCAGGGTGCCGTTGCTTTGGAGGCGATAGCTGTGAACCAGTCCCTTGCCATCTTGCTGGAAGCCCGAGGTAGCGACCAACGTCTTGCCGTCAGGACCAAACTCGACCTGGGCCGCGCCGAGGCCTTTGGGGAACGTGATCGTCGAGCCCTCGATCGGCTTGAGCCCACCGTCCATCCCGAGCCGGAAACCGGTCAGGTTGGGGGGGCCGGTCAGAGCCTGATTCGCCACGTAGACGACGTCGCCCGAGACGGCGATGCTGATCGGGGTCTCGCCTCCCGACTTGAACGGCGATCCGGTAACCGGCTTGATCTGCCCACCACTCGTGGAGAGAACGGCGATCGTGTTGCTCCCGGGGTTGACGGCGAGAATCTTGTCACCGGCAACTCGGAGCGCACCCTGGTCGTCGATGTCACCGGACTCGTGGCCCTTGCCGCCGAGATCGATGGTGCGCTTGGCACCAAGGCCTCCGTCGGCGGCGCGGTCCAAGACGACGAGAGCGTTGCCCGAAGCGCTGTTCGTAAGCGTCAAGACGGCTTGATCGACGGTCGGGGAAGCGGCGGGGGCGGCCAGCGCGCCACCAAGCACAACGACAGAGAATGCGATTCTGGAAAGGGTATTCGTTTTCATCACGACCCCCAGAAACCAGGGACGGGGGGCGTGGTTCCAAGAAATTTTTCGTTGAAGGTTAAGGGATGTGCTTAGTCCCGGGCCTTGGCGATAAACGCTTGGAGCCGTGCGCGAAGCTCCTCCGGCATCGTCGCTTGGGCCATCTTCGCCTTGATCTCTCCGAGAAGCACCTGTTCGAAGCCATATTCGGCCGCGCAATGCTCGCAGGTGGCGAGGTGTGCCTCGACCATCTCGACCTCCTCCGGGGAGAGCTCGCGATCGAGGTAGTCGTTGAGACGGCGGATCGTTTCGGCGCAATCGTAAGCGGTGAGACTCATGGGGTTTCTTGGACCATCGCCCAAAGGCGGCGCTGTAGGATGTTGCGTCCCCGGTGAATACGAGAACGCACCGTGCCGATCGGGCATTCCAACAATTCGGCGATTTCTTGATACGAGAGGTTCTCGAGGAGGTTCAAGGCGAGGGCGGCGCGGTAATCCTCGGGTAAGTCGTCGATGGCCGCGGACACTTGGTCGGCGTCGAGCTTTGCGAGGATCGTGCGCGCCGGGTCGATCGTCTCCGGATGCAGACCCGCGGCCCGGCATTGCTGGTACAGGTAGACCTCGGGCTCTTCTCCGGCATCGACATCGACCTCCGTATGGATCTTCTTCGCCATTCGCCACCAGAGCCGGGTCATGATCGTGAGAAACCAGGCGCGGAAGTTTGAGCCGGGAACGAACGTGTCTTTGCTCTTGAGCGCCCGCAGCGTCGCCTCCTGGAGCAGATCGGCGGCATCGTCGGGGTTTCGCGTGTAGCGGAGGGCGACGCGATAGGCGGTATCCAGGACCATCGCAAGCTCCGACTCGAAGGGCCGGATCGTCGACACGCTTTCGGCCATAGCCGCATTATGCCCGCGTCAGCGGGACTGACGACTCAGGAAGGCCCACATCAACTCGGCCACGGTCGTTTTCTCGCCCCGCTCGCCCACGATCGCTCGGGGCCACTCATGGTTGGCTTTCGGGAGTTTGAAGAGCACCACGTCGGCGCGGCCGTCTGGCGATGGATAGGTGATCCGAACCGTGTCGCGGCTTCCAAAGCGCTCGGGAGTCCCTCTCTCTTGGCATCCGTTGACGTGTTTCCAGAAGTCGATCGACTCGTTGACGCTCATGTAGGCCCGGTTGCCCCGGCTCCCTCTCCCCCCGTCGTAGGGGAGCACCTCGTTTGACCAGCCGTGAAAGGCGACGACCGGCATCGAGCGTGAAGGACGGGGGACGCGACTCTTGAGTCCGGTTTTCGTTGCTTCGACACCGATCGTCGCGTTGACGACGCCGACCCCGGCGAAAACGTCCGCCATCTCGGCGGCGAGGCGGTAGGCCATCATCCCGCCGCTCAGGTGCCCGACGACGTAGATCCGCTTCGGGTCGACCGGATAGGCGTCGACGAGGCGCTCGATGAGGGCGCGAAAGTAGCCGATGTCGTCGCTCGGCGGCTTGGTCTTGCCGAAGATCGCGGGATGGGCGGTCCAGCCCCGTTTCGGGCCGGCGACTTCCGGCATCGCCAAGTAGAAACCCTCTTTGGCGGCAAGGCGATCGAAGCCGCTGCGGGAGGCGATCCCATCGGGGGTATCGGTGCTGCAGTGGATGAGGATGACGAGCGGAACCCGTTCCCCACGTCGGGGCAGGGCTTGCAGGCGGGTTTCACGATCGAGCCCGTCGTGACGGAGAACGAGGGTCAACAAAGGGCCGCGCCCCTCGGTCGTTGCCGAGGCAGCCTGGCCCGCCATCCGACAGGTCGTGATCGCAAGGGCCACAGGCCCGATCGCGCGCCACCACATCGGTGGAATTATGGGTTCTTGGATCAAACGCCTGCAGGCGGGCTACGAGCCGTCGAGGCGGGCGTTGCGGATTTTGATCGGAGTCTTGCCCGCTTCGATGTACACCCAATCGCCGCGACGGGCAAGGGCTTTGCCGCTCTCCAGCTTGCCTTCACCCACTGGAATCCAGATCCGCTTTCCTCGTAGCTCGAGGGGAACCCGCACGGTCCAATTCGCCTGTTCTTCGGCGGCCTCGACGACCGAAGTCGCATAGTCCAACGGCTTCATCGAGGCTGTCAGAGCGAGGGAGCGAGAGAACGCCTTGGATGGGAGAATCTGCTCAGCGTACAACGCGAGCCCAAGGTACGCGTTCATCGCCGCCGGTCCGTCCTGCTTGAGGGCGACGAAGTCAGGGCCGTACTCGGCGACGCGGAGAACCAGCGGATCGACGTTCTTCTGGAGGTAGCCGGTGAGGCCCATGACGGTGGCCCCCATCGCGTCATCTGGCTTGAGCTTATCGGCGGCAAGATCGTCGCGGAGCCAGCGCATGTAGAGCATCTCGCCGAGGAAGCCGTTCGCCCAGTCCTCCGGTTTCTTGAACGGGCCGATCGGCGGCAGAACGGCATGACCATATTCGTGCGCGACCTCTCGGGCCATTTCGACCGGATTCGTGAACGTCGTGATCTGATAGACATAGATCGTGTTCACTTTCAAGGTCGAGGTCCGGCCCGAGCGGGGATCGAAGACGGTGTCTTCGCCGAAGAGCTGCTCGCCCCCCGCTGGCCCGCCATACGCGAGGTAGACGTCGACGATCTTGTTGTTGAACGCTTCCGAGTGGTCGAGCCCGAGCTTCTTGTCGTTGTACGACCAGAGCCGCAGCAGCATCTGGGTGGCTCGGGTCGCGGGGTCGTCTTTCGGTCGCCGTACCTGGCTGAAGGTTTGGAATCGGAGGTGCCGTCCCGGGGAGGGCTTGTCCCGGGGGACATATCCGGCGGTCAGCCACTCGAACTCCCAGTCGGGATACTTCGGCGCCTTTTTGGGGGTCTCAAGGCGGGGCTGCAGGAGGAGAATGAGCCCCGAGTCTTTGCCCGCTTCGTCGCGCAGCTTGATCCCCTCGATCAGTTGAACAGGGCGATCGGCGTCTTGAGCGGGGTTCCCGCTCATCAGGACCGTAGCGGCAAGCAGTATGGACGTCATTCTCTTCTCACGGTCAGGGCAGCATAGCCCTGACCATGGATGAGATTATGGCTTCAGTTGGGGTTAGCTTCGGCGGCGACGGGCCAAAGCGAGCAGTCCCAAGCTGAGTGCTGCAATCGAGGCGGGTTCTGGAACCACTCCCTCAACCTTGACGTCGTCGAACCGCCAGGTGCCCGTCGTCCCGTAGGTCGAAGTTGACCGGCTTGCCAGGTAGGTGCCCGTGCCGGCATCGTAGTTGGAAACGACTCGGATACCAAACAGGGGGTTGTTGGCAACGCCTGTGACCGACGAGAGATCGGCGCTTCGACTGTACCAAGTGTCCCCCGTTCCCGTCGCCGCGGGAACGAACGAGTAAGTCTGGTGGTCGGTCCACGTTGTGCCGTCGGTCGTGTACTGGAGCACCGCGGTGTTGGCTGAGGTGTTGCTGTGTCGTTGGTTCCAAGAGACAGTGATGTTGAAGTACCCCGTGGTAGCCGCGAGGAACTGAACGCCGGCAGTTTTCGGGTTCGTGCCCTGACTTGGGTAGGTCGTGGTGTTCCAGCCGCGTCCGGCGCTGAACCCGGTGGCGAACGTCGCCGTGGTCCCACCGACCAGAGACGCGGTGCCCGCTCCGGTCGAGGGCGTAATCACGTCGCCCTCGAAGGTCCAGCAGGTAATCACCAGGGCTTGGGCAGCCGGCACAGCCATGAAGAGCGAAGCGAAGACAAGTACTTTTTTCATAGGGAATTCTCCTACGGACTCTTTCATCCGACGGTCCTTTTCGTGACCCCTTGGCCGGGACCTTAACTGGACCTTATCAGCACGAACAGGAGAAGTCCCTCACGAGCCAGAGTGGGAACCCAGTCATGGGGCTTGAGGTGCCGGAATTGGCTGGTCGTGGGAGGAATTGCAGACAGCTCACTGCGAACTGAAGATCATGCGCGCCTTCACGTTGATCGAGTTGTTGGTGACCATCGCGATCATTGCGATCCTCGCCGCGATCCTGTTTCCGGTCTTCGCCCAAGCCAAGAAGAGCGCGAAGCGCGCGGGTTGCCTCTCGAACCTGCGGCAGATCGGGGCGGCGAACGAACTCTATCTGGCTGACGCAGACGATACGATGCCCTGGATCCCCGATGAAGACCTCCAGTTGACGCCGCCGGTCAATGCCGGGGGAAAGCGGTACAGCACGATCGGCGGGTTCCTTCCGCTGTGGCAGCCGTACGCTCGGAACCGGGACCTGTTTCGTTCGCCGGTCCTGACCGCGACCGAATTGACCGGCTGGAAACAACACTTCCACGGGGTTTGGCAGGAAGGTGGGGTGCGGAGTCCGGATCGAGGTTCAAGTCACTACATCAGCGATCTGCTTGCCGAAACCCATCCCGCGTCGTCACGGTTCACACGGGGACGAAGTCCCATGGCCGTTTGCGACGCCAAGGGGGTCTCGGTGAGCGAACAGGAGTGGCTGATGTCGCCGTTCTTCGAGGCGCCGTGGTGGGAGTACGCCCACGGGATGTGGGCAGTCGGAGGATCGATCCCGCCTCGCGAGGGGTGGTCGGCGCACGTCGGGGGTCGGAATCAACTCCACTTCGACATGTCGGTCAAGTGGGTGCCCAAGCAGATTCGGCTCTGACGGGCTACGGCTCCGGCAGCCAGGGCTTCCACCGAGGGTCGAGTGGTATACGGGTGAGGCGAACGAGGTTCGCCCAAAAGCTCGACAGTTTCGGTGCCCAGGGTTCGTCGCCGGGGTGATCCTCCCAGGACAGGAGCGTACCGACCGCGTCCCAGAGAATCCGCCCGATGAAGCCTTCGTCGACGGTGCCACCTTCGCGCTCGTAGCCCTCGAGCATCCATGGGACCGCCCAAAGCGGGACGGTGTCGAAGTCTGTCGACGGATCCATCCAGCCGGCGTCACCCCAGTCGATCGTCGCGACGAACGCTCCTGTCTCCGGATCGACCAGCGTGTTGAACGCGTGAAGGTCGTTGTGGGCAAACACCTTCTCACGAGGGGCTGCGAAGGCGGCGTGGAGTTGCTCGATCCAGCGGGCGAGCCATTCATCGGTGAGGGCGTCGATTCTGCCGTCCCTACGGGCGGTCTCGAGTACGGCTCTGGAGTCCACGACTTCTTCGAGGTCGAGCCACCCGTGGGGATCGTCAATCGCGGTGATGCGTTGCTGGAGGATCGCGACCTGCCGGCCGAGCGCGCGGTAGAGGTCGGGTAGCTTGGCCGGGTGGATCGGCAGGCGCCCGAGCGCCTTCCCTGGGGATTGCTCGTAAACGGTGACGACGCTATCGAGCACGTCGCGGGAGTCGTCGAAGAGGAGGAGGGCGGGGGTCTCGATTCCGGCAGCCCGGACGGCGGGGACGGCAATGCGCTCGGTGTAGGCGTCGTCGGTCTCGACCGTCGGGCGATTGACCCTGAGGACGTGGGTCTCGCCGACGAGGAAGACCCAATTGACGACCGCCTGCCCGACGATCGGTTCGAGGGGGCCGGTGGGCAATCCGTGGGTGCGGAGGAACGCCTCGATCCGTTCGGGAGGGATGGGACAGGGTTCGAACACCCGGGGAGTCTATCCCGGGGCGGCTGTCGTGGAACAGGATGGGGTATCCTTCCTGTCCGCGCCCGATGTCCGGTCGGGTGGGAGTGACCTCATGTCCAAGCAAGCGATTCTCGAAAGCGTCGTCGCCGAATACAAGAAGACCGATCTGCCCAAGATCAACCCGGGTGATACTGTGCGGGCCCACGTCAAGGTACGTGAAGCCGGCAAGGAGCGAATCCAGGTGTTCGAGGGCGTCGTGATCGCCTGTCGCCACGGCGGCATCGCCGAGAACGTGACGTTGCGGAAGATCAGTAACGCGGTCGGGGTGGAGCGCACGTTCCCGATCCACTCGCCGAACGTCGCGAAGTTCGAGGTCATTCGACGAGGCAAAGTCCGACGCGCGAAGCTGTACTACCTTCGCGACAAGGTCGGCAAGGAAGCCCGGATCAAAGAGCGCCGCTAGTGCTCGACTTCGGCCCGCTGATCGCGCAGACGGAGCCGGGCGGCTTCTTCGGCTTCATCGACCGGCTCGCCCGAACTCAGCTCAGCACGGTCGTGCTGTTCGTCGCAGCCTGCACGATCGCGCGCCTGGCGCTGTACCCGTATATGGTCCGGACTCCCGAGCACCGGCGCATGGGGGCGTATACGGCGGCCCGGATCTTCAACGAGTTGCTCGACGCCGTGATCTACGCTGGCGTGCTCGTGTTCCTGGTGATCCGGCCGTTCGCGCTGCAGACGTTCTACATCCCGTCACCGTCGATGGTGCAGACGCTGCAGATCAATGATTTCATCCTCGCGAACAAGATGATCTACCGGCTTCGGGCACCGGAGCACGGCGAGATCGTTGTGTTCAAGCCGCCGAAGATCGCGCTCAATCCCGATCAGCCCGAGCAGACCGACTTCATCAAGCGGTGCATCGGAGTCCCTGGTGATGTCATTGAAATCAAAGACGACCAGCTGTATCGGAACGGGAAGGCGGTCAATGAGCCTTACAAGGTCTTCACATTCGCGGTCGGCAACAACCGATACGAGAACATGAATCCGGATCAGATCCGCGATCGGCTCGACAAGTTCGACTTCAAGATGGTCGAATACAACGGCAAGGTCATTCCGCTGATGATCACTCCGTTTGGCGTGAATCCGGAGATGATGAGCAAGTTCCCGATCCCGCTCGAGGATCAGGAGCGCGTTCGCAATCTCCCTCCCGCGAAGATTCCGCCGGGCTACTTCCTGATGATCGGCGACAACCGGAACATGTCGGCGGACGGACGTTTTTGGGGGCTTATTCCCCGGGAGTCGATCATCGCCCGCTCCGAGGCGATATGGCTGCCTCTGACGCGAATTCGATTGACCAACTAACTTGCCGGGAACCCGGCAAAAGCCCCCGTTGTTGAAGCCTCGGGAGGTATCCTCCCAAGGAGTGGGTATGTCGAAAAGTCAAGCGTGGTGGGCACTCGCCGTCTTCGGATCCGCCGTGATCGCGATCGGTTGTGGTGGCTCTCAGTCCTCGTTCGGCGGTAACTCGTCGGGTAGCTGGACCGGTGGCGGCCTCCAACAGGGTCGCCAGAACCAAGGCGTCAACAACAATGCCGGGAAAGGTGGTCCCAATCAGGCCGGGGTTCCATTGGCCGGAGCCACGGGTGGCATCCCCGTCTATCTCACCGATGACTCGGATGCGCCGCTCGATCACGCCTACGTCCGCATCTACAAGGTCGAACTGTTCACGTCCAAGAGTTCGATCGCGGTTTTCGAATCGAACGACGGCATCGTCCTCGATCTGCGGACACTCCGCGACAAGTCCGGCCCGCGTTATGCGTTCTTCGGCGTAACGAGCCTCAGTTCATCGGAACTCGTGCGGGCGCAGATCGAATTGGGGCGTGAGATGAGCGTGGTCCAGTCAGGCCAAAGCGCGCCGGAAACGCGACGCTTCAGCGACGCCTTGGCTCAAGGGAAAGACAGAGCCCGTCTCTCATTGAACCTCGCCAAGAAGGATGATCTGACCGCCCTGGTCCTCGATTTCGATTTCGCCAAGGCACAGCCCGATCCGAAGAAGGGCGTTCTCGTGACCCTTCGCGAAGGTGACCCCGGAGGATTATCGGACCTGCTTCGGCACGAGCCGGTTTCATTCACCGGCAAGGTCGGTTCGCTGAGCGGCAAGGTGCCGGATGCTTCGTTCGCGCTCAATCTGGGTTCGAATCGCACGCTTCGGGTCACCGGCTCACCGGAAACAGCCTCCTTCGATGCCAAGGGCGACGAGCCCAAGCTGGCGAACAACGCTCAAGCCGAAGTGCGCGGCGTGTTCGACGCCGGTTCGAAGACATTTCTGGCCCGATCGATCGCCGTCGTCGGAAAGCCCGCCCCGGATGAAGTCACCGGTTTCCTGAAGAACAAGGACGGCAAGGACCTCGCGATCGCGACGACGCGCTCGGACGGCCCCCTCTCGACGGCACACGAGGTTCCCGTCCTGCTCGACGGCAATGCCGTCTTCCTGGGCCGGGACGGCCGGAAGATCGACAAAGAGGAGTTCCTCAAGCAGTCGAGTGAGGCGGTCAGGGTGGAAGCGGACGGACAGTTCGACAACAAGACCGGCGCGTTCAAGGCAAACCGCCTGAAACTTGAGAGCCCGGGAGGCGCTTCTCCGATTGCCGCGCCGCAGGCCGGAGCGACTACGGCGGGCGCGGAACCGAACGAGAAGGAGGCCAAGACCCCCTCTCAACCGAAGCCTGCAGCCCCTGATCTTGTCCAGGTCGATGGTAGCGTCGTCAGCATCGACAAAGACAAGGGTGTCTTCCGCGTGAACTCACTGGCCTCCCAGTCGAAGATCGAGTCGAACGAGACCGATGTCGCGGTCGATGCCAAGACCAAGTTTTACGATCTCGAAAACAAGCTGATCGATCGCGAGGCGTTCTTTGCCGCCCTCGCGTCCGGGGCGAAGGTCACGATCCGGGGCAGCGTCGGCGGCGGCAAGATCGTCGCTACCGCGGTTCGGTTCGTCAAGTAACTCCCTGAGCATCGACACCTGCCCCGCCGAAAATTCGAGGCAGGTGTCTTTATGTCTTTGGAACTTGCCCGAGTCGCCCTGATCCTCGCCCCCGACGATCCCTACGCCTCCTGGTACCGAGAAGTCCTCGAGCACTGGGGGATTCCCCATGAGTTGGGCAACCACGAGACCTTCAAGAAGCGCTTCGACTACGATGTCCTCATTCTTGCAGGCGTGAGCGAGGTTCCCTACGGATTCGATCGCCTCCTCGGCGAGTACGTAGAAAAGGGTGGTGCGATCCTGGTGAGCGGGAGTACGTGGGGGTTGGACAGGCTCCTCGGAGTCACGCCGCGAGCCGGCGGAGCGCGACCTGCGTCCGAGACCCTGAGCCCGGTCTCGCCGACGGATCGGGCTTGGCCGACGGGAGCACCTAGCGCCAAGAGCCTCGGCGGGGTCTACGTCGACGCAACCGACAGTCAGGTACTCGTGACGTTTTCAAACGGGACAGCCGCGGCGACGCGCAAACCCCGCGCGTACTACTTCGCGCCACACGTCGGGACGACGTGTGCGCTTTTTCAGATGGGGCGATCCATCGAGTGCGACGGCATCGGTCCGAACGACGGCACGGCGATCCTCGACGATGGTTGTCTGACGGCGGACGACGGGATTCCCTTTTCATTCGAGCAGGATCGAGAGACCACGCCCGAGTGTTCGACGCCGTTCTTCGGTACGCCTCACGCCGACCTCGTCAAGGAGATCTTCATCCGCCAGGTCATCGAGACGATCGAGAGTACCGAGAAGCGATTCGTGATCTACTGGCCATGGCCGGACAACGCCGATGGCGTCGCATGCCTCACCGTCGATTGCCCCGAGTTTTCGACCGAGGGCTTTTCCAACCTCGCGAATCTATGTTCGATGATCGGTTGTCCCGCGTCGTGGATCGTCGGACATCCCGGCTATGGGCTCGACACCTACCGGACGATCCGACGCGCCGATCACGAACTCGGTCTCCTGGCCTCCGCCGAGGGCGGTGGGTCGGCAGAAGAGCGTCTGAAGATTCTCCATGTTGCGCTCGCTCGTGCAAGTGGCTTCGCGTCGCTTCCGGTCGTTCGATTCGAGGGGGGGGCATGGCACGGCTATGATCATCTTTACGAGGTCGCGGAGACAGCCGGATGTAAGATCTCGGTCGCGAAGGGCGGACGTCACCCGGGGACGTCTGGTTTCACGTTCGGCACATGCCACCCGTTCTTCCCGCAGCGGCGCGATGGCATGTCCCGCAAAGTTATGGAGCTCCCCTATGTCGGCTTCCAGCCGGGGGTCGTCACTCCGGAGACCGCCCTTCCGACGCTCGCGGAACGGGTGGCCACTCGCCACGGTTGCCTCCACGTCGCGGTGCAAACCGACTTGAGCCGAAGCCAAGCGGCGAGCGTGGGTATTCGGGGTTTTGTGACGGCCGCGCGGCAGTTTCGGTTGGAGACGGTTCTCGCCGGATCGCTCCAAATTCGCGAGCGCCTGCGCCGAACCTTGCGCCAGAGCTCCTGGTTCGATGCTCCGCGAGCCGGGATCAAGTTGATCGCGGAAGACGACCTCGACGGCCTCACCCTTCTGTTCCTCGGAGGAGGCGCCCAGGCAACGGCGAAGGGGTTCAAGACGGCGACTCAGACGGTCCAGCGCCTCGGAGCGACCTGGACGGCGGCGACCGTCGACTTGGGGTCGAAGACGCCGCTGGAAGTCGTGTTCGACCTCAGCGACGCCGGCGTCCGAGCGGCCTAAACGCGTGCCGGGTCGACGGTGCCCAGCGCCGCGAACGCCTCCGCGCGGATATGACAGGAATCGCAGCGTTCGCACGGGCGGCCGCTCGGGTCCGGATCGTAGCACGAGTGCGTAAGGCCGTAGTCGACACCGAGCCGGAGCCCTTCGCGGATGATCTCGGTCTTGCTGAGGTCGATGAGCGGTGCGTGAATCCGGAACCGGCCGTCCTCGATGCCTGCCTTCGTCGCGACGTTTGCCAGGTGCCCGAATGCCTCGATGAACGCCGGCCGACAATCCGGATACCCGCTGTAGTCGACCGCATTCACGCCAACGAAGAGGTCATACGCCGGTAGCGTCTCCGCCCACGCTAGCGCGAGCGCGAGAAAAATCGTGTTCCGGGCGGGGACGTACGTTACCGGAATCTCCTCCGTCATCGCCGCCACCGTGCGATCCTTCGGGACGTCGATCTCCGCCGTGAGGGCCGAGCCGCCAAAAGCCCGGAGATCGAGATCGACGATTTCGTGACGGCGAACGCCGAGCGCGGCCGCCACCCGCTCGGCGGCCTGAAGTTCGACGGCATGTCGCTGACCGTAGCGTACGGTGAGGGCGTAACAGGCAAAGCCCTGCTCGGCCGCAAGAGCCAAGGTCGTGGCGGAATCGAGTCCGCCGCTCAGGAGGATCACGGCGTTGCCGGGCATGTTCGCCATTATCCTGGTTGCACGATCGATGGGAAGTGGTGGGCGGGAACGCCGCGCGCGAGCAGTCGACGCTGGAACTCGCGGAGTCCGTCGAGCATGCGGTCATCGAGACGGTAGCGCATGGTTTGGGTGTAGTAGCGATGGACGACTTCCGGGGCGAGTCCGGTTCGCTCGGCTCCGAGACGCACGAACTCTCGGATCGCGGCCTCGTCGCCGAGGAGGATGTCGCGCGCGGCCATCGCGAGGTGGAAGGCTAGACGAGGGTCGAGGTCGGTTCGCCCGATCCAGGCTGCCCAGACGAACGGAAGACCGGTCAGGCAGGTCCATGCCTCACCGAGGTCAAGGACGTGGAGTTGCGAGGCGTCGGCAGTCATTCCAGCGTCGCCGATCAGAATGCAGGCGTCCGCGGCATCAAGCATGCCCATGAGGTCCGGAGGAGCCGGCTCGGTTGCCGGCTCGGCGCCATACAGGTCGCTCAGCAGGATCATGCCGAGCGCGTTGCTGGTCATCGAACTTTGGTCGAGAGCCAAAGTTCGAATCTCGGCGAAAGGGACCTGCGAAAAGAGTCGGACGCTCTCCACGGGTCCTTCGCTCCCGATGCAGATTCCGGCTGCCATCGTCCGGCCAGGTTTGCGCAAGGCCTCGATGCTTGAGACGAGGATCGCGTCGACATGGCGAGCATCGAGCATGGAGGGTAAAGCCGAAGGCACCTCGTAAACGACCTCAACCGGGCTCGAATCTGGCCACATCTCGAATCCGTGGACGAGGGGGATCGCGTTCACATAGGGAACGGAGCCGACCTTGAATGCAGGCATCCGCGTAAGGGTACCGATAACCGCGTGAGACGGGTGCGGGGCGAAGCCCCGCACCCGGTCGGAAGGACCTTACTGGTCGCCGACGTCGCCGAAGTTCTTCACGACGATGTCGAAGTCATCCGAGTCGACCAGATTGTTTCCATCGAGGTCACCGGTTGGACCGCCGCCAAAGTTGGCGACGATGATGTCGAAATCATCGGAATCGATGACGTTGTTTCCGTCCAGATCGCCGTTCGTCAGCGCCAAGTTGAAGGTGCTGCCCCGATTAAGGAAGGTCGAGGCAGACCTTGCCAACCAATGGCTTGCCTTCGCAATGATCTGAACGTGACCTTCCACGTCGGTCGTGAGGCCGCAGTTGCCGAGTTGGTCGGTCTGCACGAAGTGGATTTCGAAGACCCAGCTCGGATCTGCGACCTTCCGGATTTGGAGCTGGATGATCTCGTTTCGAGCATCCCCGAACGGGAAGTCGTTGAGTCGAATCACTCCCCGGGTTTGACCGCGCACGTATCCCAGCCCACGGAGGTCTGAGTACCCGGCCCCACCGATCAGCGTGCTCAAGCCCGTCGGCGTGTTGAGGGTGTAGAGGTCGTCCCTGGCACCATAAAGGCGATCCAGCAAACCGAACTCGAGCCCCTGAATCAGGACCGCACCCACGCCGGGATTCACGTCCGTCGCGGCACCGGTGAGGGGATTGACCGTCAGGAGTCCGGCCCCGAGATCGTAGGCGTACATGGTGCCGTCGGGCGAGGTCGTCAGCGATTGAATCAGAGCAAATCCTGTGTTGCCGACCAGCGTCGACGTCCCAAAGATCGGGTTGATCCGCCAAAGCGTATCGCTCGGAGCAGCGTCGGAGATTCCGTACAGGTCGTTGCCGAGCCAAGCAAGTCCTCTCCAATCCCGACCGGCAAAGGTCCAGGATGGGCTAATCGTGTTGGTGTTCAGATCAAAAACCCCAATGGTCGGGCCTATTGTCCCGATGTACAGCCGACCATCGCCGCCCATGGTCATCGAGTTCGGGTCGCCGCCGAAGCCAAACACAAGGTTCCCGGTCCCGGTTCGCATGTCGACCTTGAGGAGCGCGGACGAAGCCCAGTCGACCGCGTACATGGTGCCGGGCTTGCGAAGGAGGCAAAGCCCTCCCATACCGGTCGGAAGGCCCTGAATCAGGCTCAAAGCCCCCGTCGTCGGGATGATGTCCCAGTATCCAAAACCCGCCCCACGAAGCACCCCTGATTCATAGAACTCGAGAGACTGAATCTGCGCGTTGCCCAGGTTGGCCCCCGAGACATCAGTGCAGAGTCCGGTCACCGCGTTCATGGTGCAGAGCCCGTTGGCCGTGTCGAATGCGAAGATCTGGTTAGTCCCTGGCTGGGTCGCCATTCCGACGACCTCCGCCTGCCCCGAGCTACCCACAAACGTGGGGCTCATATTGGTCGTGTCGAGCGTGTAGATGTTGTCGTTGCCCGCGTTGTTACGTGCCGCAAAGAGCACGCCCAGTCGAAACGTCATCGCGCGGACCTGGAATCCGGGGTTGCCCACCGCAAAGCGCAAGTTGCTGTTCGGCTCTTCCTTCACGACGTCGCCCGTACTGAACGCAATGTAATGGCTCCCGTCCGGGCCCGTCGCGGCAGCCGCCACCGTGGCACCATACGGACCTCTCGTCTTGTACTTGTCGGCCGAATCGAACTCGTACTCGTCGGCCGTTCCGTATCCGACCATTTTCTCGAACCGTTTGATCGGCGCAATTCCGCGGATGTCTGCGCTGAACGTGCCCGGCAACGCGACCCGCGTGCCGTCCGTTCTTATCTGATAGAAGTTGGGATTCAGGTACCCGATCAAGCGACCGTCGTTATCGGTCTCCATCGCTTGGATGTTGCCACCGCCGACACCCGCATTGACATCCGTCGCCAACCCGGTAGCCGAGTTGACCGAGACCAATCCGGAGAGCAGGCTCCACGAGTATAGCGTCGAATTGAAGACCGCGAGGCTCTGCAAGTCCGTGAACCCAGTGTTACCGACGACGACAAGGTTGCCGTTGTTGGGGTTGATGCGCACGAGGCGATCCGGCGCACCGTTCTGGATCGCCCATAGCTCCCCCAGATTCCAGGTCAGACCCCGGACGTCGGCCGCGATCGAAAGCGCGACCGATGTGAAGAAATCGCCCGTGTCCGGGTCGAGTTGGTAAACCCGATTGTTGCCCACGCTGTACATGCGACCGGTGTCGCTGACGGCAAGACTATTAAAGGCTGGCGACGGTGCATTCGGGATCAGTTGGCCGCGCCCCGACGCGTCGATACGGTAAGTGCGCCCGGCAAAATCGACCGCCATCATGTCGGCGAGAGCCGCCATCGGACAAAGAGCAAGTAGCGAAACTACAAGTTTGCGAGGAAACCACATCAGCAATACTCCTTCTCCAAGGTTGAGAACCAAGGGAATCTTTGGACCCACTCGGGGCACCCTGTGCCGATAGTATAGCGATGAACTGCAGCACCGATGGACGAATCTAGGGTTCCAGCTCATGTGAAACCGCGGTTACTGGCAAATTTGCGAGTCGCTCTCGGGTTCTCGCTTCCGCCGTCGTACAATAGCCTCATGGATGCGAGGAAGGTTGGCCGAAGTTGATCCGGTGGACTCCTTTGCCCGCCCTCGGACTGCTCGCCTTGGGGATGGCCTATGCGCCTCAAGCCCCGGAACGGCGAAGCCGATTCGACGCCGATGCGGCCCCGCTCCTGAAAAAGTACTGCGTTCCCTGCCACTCCGGAAAGAGCCCCGCCGGCGGAGTTGCCTTCGACGCGATCCGTGATCCGCGTGCGCACGCGTCGCTCCTGACCCGTGCCGCCCGCAACGTCTCGTCGGGAACGATGCCACCCTCAGGCGCAAAGCAGCTCACTCCAGCCGAGCGGAAGACGCTCATCGCGGGCTTGGAATCTGCCCCCGCGACTCCCGGCTCGGACCCGGGCCGCGTCACCTTGCGCAGGCTGAACCGGACCGAATACAACAACACGATCCGCGACCTCGTGGGCGTGAGCTTTCGCCCGGGCGACGACTTTCCGTCCGACGACGTGGGCTACGGTTTCGATTCGATCGGGGACGTCCTCTCCCTCAGTCCGCTCCTCATGGAGAAGTACCTCGATGCGGCGGAGAAGATCGCCCAGCTGGCGATCGCAAGTGCAAAGCCGTTGTTGGTCCGAGTCGATGCCGGAGAGATGCCCGACACCCAGGGAAATCGAGCCGGCGACAGCGGGGGCCGCTGGTTCACTTCCAACGGCTCGACCGGGGCCGCTTTCGACATCCGGGAAGTCGGCAACTACCGGATCAAGGTCCAGGCCTGGGGCCAGCAAGCCGGGCCCGATCCGTGCCGTATGGCGGTGGCGGTCGATGGCAAGGTGATCGAGACGTTCACGGTCGCCGCCACCGAGGGCCATCCGACGGTCGTCGAACTGCCGTTTCGCGTCGACGGTCCCGGAAGACGGCGGATATCGGTCGGCTTCACGAACGACTATTACATGCCGAACGCAGCCGATCCCAAACAGCGTGACCGAAATCTGGCCGTCGATTGGGTCGAGATCGAAGGGCCGATCGGGCCGCGTACGTTGCCGCCAAGCCACACTCGGATCATCACGACCCCGGGCTCCCGGGACCAATGGGCCGGCCCGATGGCAGAGGTCCTCGGAAAGTTTGCGAGCCGCGCGTTCCGGCGGCCCGCGACAAGGGCCGAGATCGACGGCCTGGTCGCCTTGACGGAGAAGGTGAAGGCGAGGCAAGGCACCTTCGAGGAGGGCGTCCGCCTCGGCGTGACGGCGGTGCTCGCGTCGCCCTCGTTCCTGTTCCGGGCCGAGCCAACCGATGCCAAGACGCGGGAACTGAACGGCTATGAGATCGCGACCCGGCTCAGCTATTTCCTCTGGAGCACGATGCCGGACGATCGGCTTTTCGCGCTCGCGAAGTCGGGCAAGCTTGCCGATCCGAAAGCGCTGGATGCCGAGGTCGACCGGATGCTTCGCGACCCGAAGGCCTCGGCCCTCGCCGAAAACTTCGCGATGCAGTGGCTCGAACTGCGGAAGCTCACGACCGCGACGCCTGATCCGACCCTGTTCCCAGAGTTCGACGATCGCCTCCGTATCGACATGGCGGAGGAGACCCAGCGATTCTTCGGTGCGGTCGTCGCCGAGGACCGCTCGGTGCTCGAGTTTCTCGACGCCGACTGGACGTTCCTGAATGAGCCCCTCGCCCAGCTCTATGGGATTCCGGGTGTGGCGGGGCGGGAGTTCCGTCGGGTCACACTGTCCGGGACCGTCCGTGGTGGCATCCTCACCCATGCCTCGGTACTCACCGTCACTTCGAATCCGAACCGGACCTCGCCGGTCAAGCGTGGCAAGTGGGTCCTCGAGAACCTTCTCGGGGCCCCGCCGCCCCCGCCGCCTCCGGGAGCGGGCACGCTCGCCGAAGCCGGGGACGCGGTGCGGGGCAAGACCGTTCGCGAGCGCCTTGAGCAACATCGAAAGGATCCGAACTGCGCCTCGTGCCATGCCCGGATGGATCCGATCGGTTTTGGTCTTGAGTCGTTCGACCCGATCGGTCGGCGGCGGACCCAGGACGAAGGGGAACCGATCGACGATACCGGCGTCCTCGCAGATGGAACAAAGTTCCAGGGGCCTGAGGCTCTGCGGAAGGTGCTGATGGGCCGGAAGCCCGAGTTCGTGCGGTGCCTCACCGAGAAGCTGATGACCTACGCGCTCGGACGAGGCCCGAGCGCGGGTGACGATCCGACGATCGACAAGATAGCGACCGCCCTCGCCAAGCAGAACTACCGATTCTCCTTTCTGGTCAAGTCGATCGTGAGGAGCGACGCCTTTTTGAAACGACGGGGCGATGGAGGCCCCACCAAGCGATGAACCCGATTCCTCGACGCACCTTCCTCCGCGGCCTCGGAGCCGCCGTCGCCCTTCCGATGCTGGAGGGCATGTTGCCGTTGAGCGCTCTCGCCCAGTCGGCCCCGGTCCGGCCCGTGCGGATGGCGTTCATGTTTGTGCCGAACGGGGTGAACATGGCGTCGTGGACACCGGCCGCCGCGGGTCCGTTGGCGGCGTTGCCGCAGATTCTCGCACCGCTGGAGGGCGTCAAGGGTGCGGTCTCGGTTCTCACCGGGCTGGCCCAAAACAACGCTGCCGCGCTCGGGGATGGCCCCGGCGATCACGCGCGGTCGACCGCGACATGGCTCACCGGGGTTCATGTCAAGAAAACAGCCGGTTCCGACATCCGGAACGGCGTTTCAGCCGACCAGATCGCGGCGCGCGAGATCGGTCGGGAGACGCGGTTCGCATCCTTGGAGATCGGGTGCGAGCGGGGTGCCCAGGCCGGCGACTGCGATAGCGGCTACAGCTGCGCCTACTCTTCGAACATCGCTTGGGCTTCGGAGTCGACGCCGGTCGCGAAGGAGGTCAATCCTCGGCTCGTGTTCGAACGCCTCTTCGGATCGGAAGACTTCCGAGAGGAGGCCGAAAGCCGGATGCGGCGGAGGGCAGATCGCCTGAGCGTCCTCGACTTCATCCTCGACGACGCCGAGCGGCTTAAGGCGAAACTCGGCGCACGAGACCGCCAGAAGCTCGACGAGTACTTCGTCGCCGTGCGTGAGATCGAGGTCCGTTTGGAGAAGGCCGAGAGTGAAGCTGCGCTTCACGCCGCAGCCGGGGTCACCGCTCCCAAGGGCGTTCCGAGCGACTATGGCGAGCATATCCGCCTGCTCGGCGATATGATGATCTTGGCTTTCCAAGCCGACATGACCCGCGTGTGCACCTTCATGCTCGCCAACGACGGCAGCAACCGGAGTTACCGGATGCTCGGGATTTCGGATGGGCACCATGACATCTCGCACCATGGCGGGAACGAGGATAAGCTGGAAAAGAAGCGCCGGATCGACACGTTCCACGTCCAGCAGTTGGCTTACGTGCTTGAAAAGATGCGCGCGACCGACGACGTCGGAGGCTCCCTGCTCGATAACACGATGCTCGTCTATGGAGCCGGGATCAGCGATGGAAATCGGCACAATCACGACGATCTCCCCATCCTGCTCGCGGGCGGGGGCGGCGGCGCGATCAAGACGGGCGGACAACACGTCGTCTACCCGCAGAACACGCCGATGACGAACCTCTTCCTTTCGATGCTGGACCGAGTCGGGGTCCGGGTCGAAAAACTTGGAGACAGTACCGGAAAATTGAATGGACTTTTCTGATCCTGCACAAGACACGACGAGAATAGGGTAAAAGACGTCTATCCAAGGCGTCATTCCGACGCGTCGAAAAGTGAAGTCAGAGTGACGTCGATGGAGGCGTATGATGACACAAACCCATCGACTCTTTGGTCCCTTCGTCTCCGGTGAAGCCGGACACGATCGCTTCCTTACTCGGCGTGCCTTTTTGCAGACCAGTGCGCTCCTAGCCGGTAGTGTGGCGTTCGTCGGAATGCCGAGTCCGGGCGCTGCGCAGGTCACGCGCAACCCCCTGAAAATCCCTCCGACGGCGAGCCCTTACGGCTTCAACTTGACCTGTGGCCCAGCGACTTCCGACCTCGGCGGCGGCACGATTTCGAACGTGCTTGCCTATAACGGTCAGTTCCCCGGGCCGACGTTCATTGGATGGCGCGGAGACACGATCTTCGGACGCATCATCAACAACCTCTCCGAGGAGACCATCACCCACTGGCACGGGATGGTTGTCGATCACGAAAACGACGGCGGCCCTCATCATACGGTGATTCCGGGAGCCTCACGTAATTACAAGTTTCCGATCATCCAGCGCGCCGCTTTGAACTGGTATCACCCGCATCCGCATATGATGACGGCCCGGCAAGTGAATCTCGGCCTCGCGGGGGCGTTCATCGTTCGCGATGCTGAAGAGATGAAGCTGAAGCTTCCGTTCGGTCCTTACGAGGTTCCGCTGATCATCCGCGATGCGACCCTGCGCGGCAACAATTTGGACTACAACGCCCCGGCTTCGGGATTCAACGGTCGGCTCCCGATGGTGAATGGGACCTTGAACCCCAAACTGAACGTGGATCGCGGCTACTACCGCTTCCGCGTCCTCAACGGTGCGAACGCTCGAGTCTTCCGACTCGCGTTGAGCAACGGTGCGCCGTTTCGAGTTATCGGGAACGATGGCGGGTTCTTGCCTGCGCCGGTGTCGGTGACCCAGATCACCCTCGGCATGGGAGAGCGTCTCGATCTCCTCGTCGACTTCCGGACCTTGGCCGCGGGTGCGACCGTGATGTTGCGATGCCTCGATGCCGGTTGGGATCTCCTTCAGTTCGTCGGAACCGGGGTGACCGCGCCCACCGTCGTCCCCCCGACGATCATGCCCAAGATCGAAACGTTGGTCGGACCGTCCGTCCCGACCCGAACCTTCTCGTTCGATGGCATGAGCCGCATCAACGGGCAGGAGTTCGACATGAACCGAACCGACTTCACGGTCCCGTTCGGGGTCGTCGAGCGTTGGCGCTTCGTTTCGGGCGGGAACGGACCCCATCCGATCCATGTCCATGGCGCATCCTTCCAAGTGGTTTCGCGATCGGGCGGACGAGGAGCGCTGATGCCTTGGGAGGCGGGTTGGAAGGACACGGTGCTCCTGCTCGACGGTGAGTCGGTCGATATCCTGATTCGCTTCGACGGCTATCGAGGTCTCTACGTGCTCCACTGTCACTTGTTGGAGCACGAGGATCACGGGATGATGGCGAACTTCGTCGTCGTCTAAGCGATGACGTCAGCCCATCTGCTCGCCACGCTCTTCTGGCGAGGAGATGGGCTTTTCCTCGACCGGCGCGGGCATGAAGCGGTCGACGCGAAGGAAGTTGACGAAGAGTCGCTGAGGTCCGGCCGCGAGGATCGCGATCCACAGCTTGAACAGGAACCCCGGTGTGTTGCCGACTTGCGCGGCGTACTCGGCCCCGTCCTCGGCCTCGAGATCGACGCGCTTCTTGGCCCAGGTGTTGTCGAACACGATCTCGTGGTGGCCCGGTTCGAGGGGAATGAGGACCTTCTCACCAAAGTCGAGCCGTCCGACTTGGCGCCCATCGACCTTGACAAACACGTACCGAACGCGCATGTCCCGAGGAGCATTCCGCTCCACCAAAAGGTGAGCCGCCATCAGGCCGACTCCGCCTTTGCGAGATCGACGCGTAGTTTCATCGGCGCGGTGGAGAGGATCGCGGCTGCGAGCGCGAAGAGGCCGGCCTTGAGGCAGGCCACAGAAGCTCGGAGCGCCTCATCCTCACGGACCTCGACCTCGAACTTCTTCCAGGCCCACGTGTTGTCGAACACGATGACGTGCGAGCCGGCTTCGAGGAGCACGTGCAACGTTTCGCCGTAGCCGATGGCGCCGACGGTCTTACCGTCCACCTTGACGTAGATGTGCCGCGTCTTGACGTCATCGGCATCGCGGCGGGAGATCGTGAGCGAGGGCATAATTCGGCGCGTTCAGCAGATCAGAGCGCGCTTGGCCTCCTCGCCATGGCCGATCGGATGCTCGCCGACCCATCGCTCGTCGAACGGATCCGAAGCGCGCTGATAGCGCGAGTCGGTCGAGAGCCGAATCTGATCGCTACCATTATCGAGGCTTCCGTGGACCAAGAACATCTCGAATGTGAGCAGGTCGCCCACTTGGAAGTCGGCGGTGAGCCAGCGGCCACCCAAGCGTGCCCGGAGACCGGCAGGGTCGCCGGCCACCGCACCCGAGGCGAGGAACCCGGCCCGCTCCATTGCGCTGATGCCTTCGGCATTCTCGCAGTGGGAGTCGACGTCAAGTCGGCCGTAAGTCTCTTTGAGATGGCGGAGCCGGTGGGAGCCTTCGAGCACGATGAGCCCGCCGACCTCGATGGGAATGTCGCCGAACGGAACCCAGGCCGTGTAGAGACGGGATGTTCCCCGGCCCATGTAGACGATATCGCAGTGGGGCTGAGTGCCGAGCCCAGGCGCGACCACCCGCATCCAAGTGTAGTCGTAATGGGCCGAGGGCTCCTCGAAAAGCCCGTCGTAGAGCGCCATCATCGCGGGGCCGTAGATGATCTCCTTCAGCGATGTCGAGGCGTTCGCGATGTCCGGGCGAAACGCGATGCGGACCCCGGGTCGTGCGATCGCCTGCTCTACCGGAGTGCCCGGATCCAAAAGGCCTTCCCCGGCAAGCGTCTGGCAGATCTCGGCCCGGACCCGTGCGACGTCGTTCCTGTTCAAGAACCCGGGTAGAAACAGGTAGCCGTCTTCGTCCATCCGCTGTCTAAGTTCGGCGAAATCGCCGACGGCGTCTCGGGAGTCGCGGAGGAAGCCGAAGGCGTCCGGCGACGGGTCGATCGGCTCGCCACAGGACGTCATGCGAGGAAGCGTGCGCACCATGTCTTTCAGGGTACTACGACTCCCGAGTCATTCAACTCGGCGGAAGCCCTTTCAGCACAATTCCGGAGGCGAGCGCTTCGATCTGTGCGGTCACGCCGTCCACGGCCGCCTCGAAGATCTGGCGGCCTTTCTCGGCGGTGGCCAACGTGGCGTAGCCGAGGGAGCCTTGTTCGGTCATCTCGTCGAACGTGAAGATCATCCCTTTGGCCGAGGGCTCTGGAATGAGCCCGTCGTCGCGGAGCTTATCGGTGCGAACCAGCTCCGGAAAGACATGAAGGGCGAGGCTCGCTTCAGCCTCGCAGGCATGGCGGATGTGCTTGAGCGGCCCTTCCATCACTCGGGCGGCCGTATCTGCGGCAAACTCGAAGTAGCCTGCATGTCCGATGACCAACTCAGGGTGGCGTTCCTTGAGGGTCCGTAGCGCCACGCCGTTGGGCTCGGTATTGCCGCCGTGCCCGTTGACGACGAAGAACTTGGTGAAGCCGTGCCGCCGCAGCGACTCGACGACGTCCTCTAGGTTCGACTGATAGCCAGGAAACGAAGCCGACAGTGTTCCGGCGAAGGCGAGATGATGCCCGGAGGCTCCCAGCCAGAGGGTCGGTGTGAGCAGCACTTGGCCGGGAATCCGCGCTTCGACCGCCTCGGCGACCGCGGTGACGAGCAGTGAGTCGGTGAAGAGGGGGAGGTGGGGACCGTGTTGCTCCAGAGAGCCGGTAGGGATCAGGACGACGACGTCTCGGGGAAGCGCCTCGACGTCGGGCCAGGTCGCGTGGGCGAGCTTCATGGGTGCATTATCGCCGACCCGGCAAAAAAATAGGGCCACCACTTTCGGAAGGAGGGAGGTGTGGTGACCCGATCGTTCAGGGATTCCTCGTCTTTGCTTCACTTCTGCCGAACCATGTTCTGGCGAAGTGCTTACGACCGGATTCAACACCCGGTCCTTAGGATCGGTTCCCGGGTCCGGACAAATCGTGAAAAGTCCTAGTGGAATCCCGACGATCGACTCCGGACGGCATCGACGCCCAACTGGGCCAGGTCGACCAAATCGATCTGTGCGGCGCGAGCGAGCCTGAAGTACTTGCACCGATCCGTCGAACCATCCACTTCGTCGCGCAGGGTTCCGCCGATCACCTTCGCCCAGTAGACGATTCGGATGTTGTGACAGCTGGAGTAAGGGGTGTGGTAGATCCAGTCATCGACGAAGGCAACGTCGCGCGGTTCAACCGCCAGACCGGTCTCTTCAAGGACCTCGCGCATCATCCCGTGTTCGATCGGCTCGCCGAAGTCGATCCCGCCGCCGGGCAGGGTCCATTGCCGTCGGCTACGCGGCGCCACCGGGGCAGCGATCCGGCACAGGAGAATTTGGTCCGGTGAACCGATCAGGGCGTAGGCCGCGATCCGATAAGTCTTGCTTCTTCTAGCGATCGATCTCTCCGAGAACGATGTCGATCGAGCCGATGATCGCGATCAAGTCGGCGATCAGTCGCCCTTCAGCCAAGACCTCGAGCGACTTGAGGTTCATGAACGAGGACGGTCGCTCGTGCCATCGATACGGTTTGTTTGATCCGTCGCTGATGATGTAGAACCCAAGTTCGCCCTTGGAACCCTCGATCCCGGCATACGCTTCGCCCACAGGTGGGTGGTAGCCCTCCGTATAGAGCTTGAAGTGGTGGATCAGCGACTCCATCGAGCTGTCGATCTCGGCTCGGGGAGGCGGCGCGATCTTCCGGTCTTCCGTGTTGTAGGGCCCTTCGGGGAGCCCGTCGATCGCCTGGGTGATGATCTTGACCGACTCCTTCATTTCGGCGAGCCGGACGAGGAAGCGGTCGTAGACATCGCCCATCGCACCGACCGGGATCTGGAAATCGAACTCCTCATAGCAGGAGTAAGGATTGCTCTTGCGAAGGTCCCATGCGACGCCGCTCGCCCGGGCGATGGGGCCGCTGCAGCCCAGTTCGAGCGTCTCTTGAGCCGTCAGGATTCCGATGTTCTGGGTGCGCTCCATCCAGATCGGGTTCTCGACAAGCATCGTTTCGACGACGTCGAGCTCTTTCGGGAACTCCCGGAGGAAGTCTCGGAGGCGCAACTCGAATCCGTCCGGCATGTCGCCCCGAAGTCCGCCCGGCACGATCCACGACGGCATCATGCGGACACCCGAGAACATCTCGAACAGGTCGAGGATCATCTCGCGCTGCTGCATGATGTAGAAGAACGGCGTCATCGCCCCAAGGTCGAGGGCGTGGGTGCCCAGCCAGACACAGTGGCTCGCGATCCGGCTGAGTTCGGCGAGGATCACGCGAAGATAGGATCCCCGGCGCGGGATTTCGCAACCGAGCAGCTTCTCGACCGCCAGCGCGTGGGCGAGGTTGTTGCCGTTTGCGTTGAGGTAGTCCATCCGGTCCGTCATGACGACGCACTTGTGATATTGCTGGTACTCGGCTTCTTTCTCCATGCCGGTGTGGAGGTAGCCGATTTGGCATTTGGCCTGAACGATCGTCTCACCATCGAGCTCGCACACGACCCGAAGCACGCCGTGGGTCGAGGGGTGCTGGGGGCCCATATTGACGACCATCGTGTTCTCGCCTTTGCGCTCGAAGATGGTCTCGGTGGATGGCATGAAGGACAGATCGGACATCGGAAGAAGTATACGCGAACCTTTGGCGGCAGGCCTTTGCGCGGGATGGGCCACAATGCCCGACGGTGAACATCGGCATCAGCGCTTCCTTCATGCGCAGTGAGGCGAGCTTTCGGAACGCGGGCATCTCCCGGGTGGCGCGCCAGCTGGTCGACGCGCTGGTGCGGAGCGCTGAGCCGGACGAGCGGTACCACCTCTTCCTACACGAGGGCTACGCCGGCAGTGAGGGATGGGACCGGCTACCGCAAGTGACGCTCCACCCGATCGTGCCCGAGCAGCGGGAGAAACGCGCCCTCTGGGAGGCTTTACGGGCGCCACGGGTGGCGAGGTCGCTCGGCATCGACGTGTGGTTCTCGACGACCCACATGCTGCCGCTCGGTCGATCCTTGCCGCGGGTGCCGTTCGTTCACGACCTCATCGCGGTCAAGTATCCCGAACTGTTCGGCTGGAAGCAGGCGCTGTACCTGAAGTGGGCGTTGAAGTATGCCTGCACGCGTTCAAGCCGGGTGTTGACGAACAGCGAGGCGACGAGGGCGGACATCGTGGCCACGTATGGGACCAGTCCGGATCGGATCGTGGTTTCGGGTCTGGGACCCGGAAACGTCGTAGCTCGAGTGGACCCTGCGTCGGTCTCCGACCAAGATCTCCACGCCCTCGGGTTGCCGTGGGAGAGGTTTCTCCTCGCGATCGGGACCCTTGAACCCCGCAAGAACCTCGATCGGCTGATCGAAGCCATGCCTTTGCTGGCCGATCCAGGCCTTGGTCTTGCCATCGCCGGAGGGCGCGGTTGGAAGGAATCGGTGATTTTCACCCAAGTTCAGCGGCTGGGGATAGCCGATCGAATCGTTTTCCTCGGCTATGTCGAAGATGCCGACCTCGCCCGACTCCTTGCCCGAACGGAAGCGTTCGTGTTTCCGTCGCTGTACGAGGGATTCGGCATGCCGATCCTCGAGGCGATGCTGGCCGGGGCGCCGGTCCTCGCGTCCGCTCGACCGGCCATGGAAGAGGTCGGCGGTGCCGCGGCCAGGTACTTTGACCCCACGAGTCCCTCCTCGATCGCCGCCGCGATCGGCGAAGTCACCTCGGACCCGGGACTCGTTCAGTCGATGCAGGAAGCGGGTCCCGTTCGTGCCGAAAGGTTCACCTGGGAACGGGCGGCTAAGATCACGCGGGCGACGCTGCGCGCCACAGCCCGCTAGACGGTGTATCCTCGGGGTATGGACCCGACGTTCCTCGAGGCACTGCTCAAGACCCCCGACATCCTGGAGCGGATGGTCGCGTTGATCCCGGCAAGCCGTTGGGACGAGCGACCGGACCCGGAGCGGTTCTCCGCTCGCGAGGTTCTTGCCCACATCGCCGACTATGAGCCGATCTACCTGTCGAGGATGCAGACGGCGTTCGAAACCAACGGCGGGGCCGTGATCGCATTCGACCCGGACGAATTGGCCGCGAGCCATCGGTACCACGAGTCGGACCCGGCTGAGATGCTGAAGCGCATCCGAGAGGACCGCGCGATCATGGTGGGCTGGCTCCAGGGACTTGATGCAGACGACTTCAAGAAGAGCTATGTCCATCCCCTGTACGGCACGGTCTCGATTCGAGAAGCCGCTGAGGACCTGGCGGCCCACGATCTCTACCACCTTGAGCAACTCAGTCACGTGCTCGGCGAGAAGATGGCCGGAACCTGGTAGCTCAGACGATCCCGTCGGCAAACGGATCGTCGGGCTCGAATCGCAGCGTCGACTCAGCCGTAATCCAGGCTCGGCCGCGTATCGTCGGGACCAGGGTCCCCTGTCGCTCGATCAACCGACCCTCGAATAGCGACCCGGTGATGCTTTCCTGTCCCCAACGCTCGCCGACAGCGAGCTTGCCTGCGGCATGGAGGCATGCCAGCTTTGCTGAGGTGCCCGTGCCGCAAGGCGAGCGATCGTACGCTTCACCGGGGCAGAGGACGAAGTTCTTCGAATCGGCGTCCGGGCGGGTCGGTGGCCCGAGAAGCTCGACATGGTCGATCGGGACCGCTTCGTTGGCGACTCCCTGTTCCCACAACGATTCGCGGATGCGTTTGCTGAGCGCAAGCAGTCGTGCCCGGTTCGGGTACGTCACGGGCTCTCCGGGGGACTCGGCGAAAAAAAACCAGTTCCCGCCGTACCCGATCTCGCCGACGAGGGTTCCAATGCCGTCGACTTGCACCTCAGCCTGATGCGCCACGCACCGGGCCGGTACGTTTTCGAACGTGATCGAGCCATCCTCACCCGGTGTCGCCACGACCGGTCCGGCCGGAGTATCGAACTGAGCAGGACCACTCGGCAGCTCGTTCCGAGCGAGGAGGGTGCGCACGACACCGATCAGCCCGTGACCGCACATGCCGAGGTATCCGACATCGTTGAAGAAGACGATGCCGCAATGGCTCGTCCTTCGTTCGGGTCGAGTCAACACCGCTCCGACGATCGCTTCGTGGCCACGGGGCTCCAGGACGACTCGTCGACGCAACCCATCCTGGTGCGATCGCATCCATTCCCGCCGCTCGACCATCGTGCGGCCCTCGGGTTCAGGCCAGCCTTCGATGACGACCCGGGTCGGCTCGCCTTCGGTGTGGCTGTCGATGACTCGGATCATGGCTGGAGTTTCATCGTGACCCGGTATTGGCCGTCGACGAGCTTCTGCTCCGCGGGAACACCGCAGTTTTGGAGGAGCCGAAGCATCGGGAAGTTATCGGGTTGAACCCAGGCGACGAAGGACCCGACCCGGTGTCGGGCGGCGTGCTCGATGAGCGCGGTAAGGAGGGCGCGTCCGATCCCCTTGCCCTGCCAGTCGTCGAGGACGGCGAACGCGATTTCAGCCGTGTTCGTCGTGTCGTCGAGGTAGTACCGCGACGTGGCAAGAATCTTCTCACCCCGACCCCGGCGCTGAACGGCGACCATCGCCATGTGGCGTCGGTAATCGACGTTGACGAGATCGCGCACCGCGCCATTGGTGAGCGTTCTAACCATGCGGTTAAACCGCCGATGTACCGTCTCTGGACTGAGCGAGTAGAAGTGTTTCTTGAGCATCTGCTCGTCGGTGGGAAGGATCGGACGAAGGATGACGGTCTCGCCTGAGGCGATCTGGATCGTCTTGACCATGTCCTCGGGGAACGTGTGCTCGACCGATGGCTGCTCCTTGGGCACGAGGCCGAGTTCTTTGGCTTCCTCGAGTAGCTGGTCGCGGAAGTCGGGGTGTGCGATGCGAATCAGGGATAGCGCTCGCTCACGGAGACACTTGCCGTGGAGATAGGCGGCCCCGAACTCGGTGACGATGTAGTGCACGTCACCGCGCGACGTGACGACGCCGGCTCCGGGTCGAAGGCGGCTGACGATCCGACTGAAGGCACCACCCTTCGCGGTCGAAGGGAGCGCGATGATCGGCTTCCCGCCGATGCTTCGGGAGGCACCCCGGATGAAGTCGACTTGACCCCCGATGCCGCTGTAGAGTTTCGAGCCGATCGAATCGGCGACAACCTGGCCCGTGAGGTCGACCTCGATCGCGCTGTTGATCGCGATCATCGACACATTGAGAGCGATCACGTTCGGATCGTTGACGTACTCCGTCGGAGCAAACTCGAACAGCGGATTGTCGTGGAGGTAGCGGTAGAGGCGGTGCGATCCGAAGCAGAACGTCGAAACGACCTTGTTCGGGTGGAGGGACTTCTTCCGACACGTGATGTTGCCGCGTTGGATGGCGGCGACGACGGCGTCGCCGAACATCTCGGTGTGCACGCCGAGATCGTTCTTATCCCTCAGTGCCTCAAGTACGGCCCCGGGGATGCTGCCGATGCCGGTTTGGAGGGTCGCGCCATCGTCGATGAGGGTGGCGACATGCCGGCCGATCGCGCGGCTCACCTCATCGGGCGCGTCGTCGACATGCTCAAGGAGCGGGGTCTTGGTCATCACGACCGCATCGATGTCGGAAAGATGGAGAAAGCCTTGCCCCAGCGTCCGGGGCATGTTCTCGTTGATCTCGGCGATGACGATACGCGCGTTTCGGCAGGCGGCTAGGCCGACGTCGATGCTGATCCCGAGTGAGCAGAATCCGTGCTCGTCGGGGGGCGAGACGCTGACCATCGCGACGTCGATCGGCATCTGACCGCTTGAGAAGAGATTCGGGATTTCGCTCAGGAAGATCGGCATGTAGTCGGCGTGGCCGCCTTGGACCGAGGCGCGCGTGTTCGGACCGATGAAGAAGGCGAGATGCCGAAAACTCTGGGCCAGCGCCGGGTCGGCATAGGGGGCCGGACCGAAGGTGATGAGGTGGACGATCTCGACTCCGCTCAACTCGTGGGCCCGAGCGACCATCGCCTCGCACAGGGTCAGGGGCTGGGCGCAGTTCGAGCCGATATAGACGCGGTCGCCGCTCCGAATGCGCGACACCGCCTCGGGGGCATCACAAAGCTTGCGGGCCAGGAGGTCCCGAGTGGTTGGGGCGAGACGGACCTTCACGTTCTGAAGATGCAGTCGACGACGACGTCGCGGATTTCGGGGCGCGTGCGAAGAGCGCGGCTGATGATCTCGACTTCGTGTTTGGGGTCGCCTGCACCGCCACGCATCGGCTTGATGGTGCCCCGGATGTACACGACTCCATGAGAGACGCGGATGTCGGCCAAGGTTGTATCGATGGCCCGGCGGTTGAATTCGCGCCGGACGATCTTGGTCGTCTCGACGTCTTTCGGGTCTGCCATGGTGCGAGTATACGGCACAACGGGGCGATCGTCTATCGAGGCTTTGTGAGGGCCAAACGATCGACCTGAATCTGCGTCCCGTCGAGGGTGTCGGACGCCTCGACAAGCAGGTAGAGACTGCCTTCGGGGTCCACAAACCGCGCGAGCCCGGGCAGGTTGTACGTACTGGTGGTCATGGTCGTCGGGAGACTGGAGCTGCCCACCTCGACCCACGAGCCGTACGGATACGAGCCGCTGCTCCAGTCATAGACATAGACCCGTTCGATTCCGGCGGTTCCGCCGGCATACATTCGCCGGATGGTGACCTGACTCTGGGTCTCCGCCGTAGCCGGAGCGAGGATGACTCGTCGGCAGGTGGCGTCAAACCGGATGCGGCCGTCGCTGCGTCGGCTGCAGGTCAACACACGACCATCGGCCTGAGCGAGCTCGGAAAAGCCGCCGACAACGGTCGCACTTTGGGTGCTGGCGTCGGCCGGGGTGTAGGTGACGCGGGTGCCCCCGGCGAGGGGGATCGTCGCGATCGTTCGCAGGTTCGCGATGACACGCAACGTGCCCGTATTGACGTTCAGCAGCACATCGATGAAGTCCCGTCCGCGCTGCACGATCCGGACCGGGGCAGCGTCGACGTAGACCTCGAGGCTGCGGGCCTTGTCGAATGCGCGCCCGTAGATGCGAGCCGTCGGCAAGCCACGAGGTGAGGCGGTTGTCAAGACCGACTCGTATCCGAGTGGCGTGAGGTACCGAACCCGAGTTTCCTTGCCCCGAAGGGGTGTTTGCATGGCGTGGAGGGCAGCTTCCGCGTTGACGAGTCCATAGTTCGCGTACTCCCCCATCGGCCATTGATTCAGGGGCAGAGCGGAGTCCTCGATCGCCCCCCGGACCTGGTCCGCTGTCGCCTTCGGGAACTCGCCGAAAAGAAGCGCTGCTACGCCGGCGACGTGGGGGCAGGCCCCGCTTGTCCCGCCGAAGCCGGTGGTGTAGCCGCCTCCGGTTCGAATCGTGCGGAGGCTCACGCCCGGCGCGGCGACGTCGACCCAAGTGCCGAAGCAAGAGAAGCCGGCCCGAGCGTTCGAACCATCCGTCGCCGCGACGGAGAGCACGCCCTCGTAAGCGGCCGGATAGAACGGGATCGACGAGTTCGCGTTGCCTGCCGCCGCAACGGGCAGGATGCCCTTGCCGATGCAATGATCGAGAGCCGCGCGCTCCGCCGGACTCACGCGGTCCGAGAAGTAGCTCATCGAGATCACCTTGACTCCGCGCTGGGCGGCGTAGAGGTACGCCGGAACCAGGTACGAATCATACAGGTAGCCGGCATCGTTGCAGGCCTTGATCGGCACGATCCGAGCACGCGGCGCGATCCCGGTGACGCCGATCCAGTTGTTCTGAACGGCGGCGACGATGCCCGAGCAAGGGGTCCCGTGACCGTAAGTGTCCTCGACGATCGGGTCGTTGTAGGCGAAGTCATAGCCCATGACATCGTCGACGTACCCGTTCCGGTCGTCGTCGATCCCATTGTTGGCGATCTCGTCGGTGTTCCGTGAGACGTTGGCGGCGATGTCGGGATGGGCCAGCTCGAGGCCGGTGTCAATGACGGCGACCCGAACGTAGCTTCCCCACGACAAATCCCAAGCTCGATGGGCGTTGATCGTGCGGAAGTGCCACATCTCGGGCCACATCGCGTCGTTCGGATCGTAGGCGAGCCGCTTGGCGTAGTCGAACTGGACGTCGGTGACACCTGTGATGCCCTCAAGGAGCCGCTTCGACTCCAGGAGCCGTCCGGGAAGGGTCTCGACGATGGCGTAGCGGATCTCGGGATAATCGCCGAGCACCTGGATACCCTCGACCGCCAGCGCGGCAGGAAGGGCCCGCTCATGTCGCACGAGCAGGCGCGTCGGATGGACTCCGAAAGCGCCGTCCCCGAGCGCCGGTCCCCAATCTCCCAACAAACAAGCAGCAAATGCAACCAACATCCCTCCGATAGGATGCTCGATTTTCATGGGGAATACCGTCCGGCCGCGCACGTCCAGTGGAATTACCGGTCGAAGTGGACATTCTTCGAGCGCAAAGAGTGCTTCTCCGCCAAGGCGGGGAGCGAAAACCCGTACCCCCTCTCCCCACCAATGGTGGGGAGAGGGGGTGACGTGCGAACAGCGGTGTTCAGGCCGTCAGTCGCCCGACTCCAGCGTCACGGCGATCCGGTCCGTTCGGAGCATCATCAACCGCTTGCCCTCGGCGCGGAAGTTGATCGCGACTTTGCCGTCTGGACTGAAGTACGCCTTATCGAGAAGCGTCGTGAAGTGGCTATCGCTCGACTTCAGAAACTGATACTCGATGAAGTCCCATTGGCCGAACTCGAAGTTGTAGGCACGGATCTGGAGGTGCTGCACGGGCGTGATGTTCGCTTCGACATCGATCCGGATGGCCTGCAACGTCTGGCCTTTGTCGAGGGCACGTGGATCGAGATGATAGGTCGCGGTCCAGTCGATGACGTGTCGTCCCGCGGGGCTGACGCTGCCGATCATCAAGTGCTGGTTGTCACTGGCTTCCAGCGACTTCATCGACCCCCGGGCGTGATATCCCATCTCGAGGGTTGCGTTGACGAGATTGGCGCGATGCTCGGCGGCAAAGGCCGTGGTCGTGGCGAGGGTGAGCAGAGCAAGGGTCAGGTTTCGGTTGAGTTTCTTCATCGTGGTTCTCCTGGTTGAATCCCGGGTTCCCCGGGGGATGACCACGTTGTACAACCGCTCGGTGAAGATGTTCGTGACGTCCCGCACACCTCGATGTGATCTCGGTCACACAAGAAAAAGGGGTCGGCTGGCGAGGCCGACCCATGGGCTGGAGTGTCGTGTTTTTTGGCTTGTCTATGGGTGAGGAGTTGAGGGTTGTACGTCTCCTCGTCGGGCTCGAGGGTTGTGGCTCGATCGCACCGACGTGAGGAGATTTCCCGGTCTCGGCACGTTCGAAGACGACGTTTCTACCGGTCCTTGGCCGGCGTGCCGCGAATCACGCCGATTTGCGCGCGTGGGTTTGCCGGGTTGCCCGGAAAGACCGCCGGGAACGCAGGCAAATCGTGGCTCGCGCGCGCCACAATCGGATCGTGGAGAAACCGCCCAGTAAGGTTTGGTGGACCATCCTCGGCACGATCCTCGGCACGATCATGCTCGTGACGATCTACTTCGTCGGGTCGGCGATGGACCGGATCGGACAAATGCAATCGACGGGCAAAGCCTATGCGAAGGAAGCGCTCCCGGCCATTGTCCAGACGTGGAATCCGGACGCGCTCGCGTCCCGGGCCGCCCCCGAGCTTCGCCAGATCTACGACGACGAGGCGATGGCCATGCTGATGAAGAGGATGTCGGACCGGCTCGGTCCGCTTAAGAAGGCGGGTGAACTCGAAGCGGGCAATATCCAGATGCCTGGCGCCGTGAAGGGCCAAGCGCCCTTCGTCACGATGCGAGTAGTGGCGACATCGAGTTTCGAGAAGGGCGAAGCCACGGTCGCGATCGACATGATCCGACGCGAAGGCAAGTGGGCGATCTCGAGCTTCAACGTCGGCGAACCGGGCAAGATCGCCCCCGCCCGATAGCGTGTGAAGCGGTGGCTGCCGGCGTTCCTGATCGTGGTCCTGGCGTGCCTTCCGCTCGTTCTTGGCCATGCCCGCGACCCATTGCTCCTCCAAGACTCGGATACGCGGGTCGCCCTCGAAGCGATCCGGGAACGTCACAGCCCGCTTTCCTGGTTCGCGAGTGACTGGCCCCTCGAGAACCACTTCTACCGACCGATTTCGACGCTTACCTTCGAGGCGGATCTGGCGATCTCGGGGGATGACGCCGGCGGTTATGGCCGGACCAACGCGCTCCTGGTCGCGGCTTCCATCCTGCTTGTTTTCTGGTTTGTCCTCGAGTGGCTCGGGCGACCTTGGTTGGCCTGCGGGTCGGCCCTGCTTTTCCTGCTTTGGCACCTAGACGTCGGGCCGGACGTCTTCGGATGGGTCTCGGCGATGGGCGTCGGCGTGGCGTTGGTCGGGGCGATTCGACGCTTCACGTGTGGTGAACGACCCACCTTGGGGATGTTGGGTCCGCCGACGCTCGCCGCGCTCCTCGGTTTTGGACTGGCATCCGAACTTGGCGGAGTATCGCTCTTGAGCTACCGCATGCTCGGCTGGATTCCGGGGCGGACCGCTTCGACCATGACCGTTTTCGTCCTGTTGTGCCTGGCGGCGACGGCTCGGTTTCTGCGTCAAGCACGCCTTGCCGCGTCCGCCGAGGCGCGCCCCAGCACGCGACTCGACCCGGAGACCGTTCGCCGCTTGGCGGAGCGCGCGTCTCCCCTCGATCTGCCTGCGACTCGGGGAACGGTGCCGACGGTGGCCGGCCATCGACCGTGGGTTTGGGCGGGGGTTGCGCTGGTGTCGCTTGCCCTCGCGCTCGGCAGCTATGAGCAGGCGGTCATGGTCCCAGCGATGATGCTCGTTCTCGCGCTGACGAGCCCTCGCCGACCCGGGCCGATGGGCATGGTTTGGCCGGCCGCGGCCTGGTTGGTCCTCGGCGGCTATCTGGCGCTCCGCGCCGGGGTCGTCCCGACGTCGGCATCGACCTACCAGACTCAACAGTTCCGCTTCGGCGAGGGGGCGTGGATCGCGCTGACGAACTACCTGATCCCAGCGTGGACGCCGCTATGGAGTGCTTGGCACTCACTGGCTGCGGTCGGCGTCGATGCGTTCCTCATCGGCACCGTGCAACGGGGGGTCATCGCCCTCGCGTCGAACGTCGCGATCGTGGTCGCGGCCTGGAAGGATCGCGACGGGAAGGCGCTCTTGGCGGCGTGGCTGCTGTCCGTGCTCGCGTTTCTGCCGATGGCCTTTCTCAAACCGTTCGACCACTACCACTATCTACCGATGGCGATGCGGGCGGTGTCCGTCGTCCTTCTGATCCAGTTGACGCTGCGGTGGTGGCTTACCGCAGTCGCCCTCCCAGCCCGGCAAGCGCCTCCACGGCCGCATCCCGAATTCGGTTCGCCTCATCATCCGTGAGGTTTTCGCCAAGCTTGCGGAACTGCATCGCGATGGCGAGGCTCCGCGATCCGGGGTCGATGTTGGGGCCCTCGTAGACGTCGAACAGCCAATGCCGTTCGAGCACGGATCCGCACGCCGATCGGATCGCGGTTTCGACGTCGACGTAAGGCACCGACTTATCGAGGAGCACCGAGATGTCGCGCCGAACGGCTGGGTTCCGGCTGATGTCGCGCAACTTCGCGCCCTCCTCGCGCTCCATGAAGAGAACGAGGAGATCGAGTTCGGCCAGCATCGTCTGGGCCGGGAGATCGAGCTCTTCGGCGAGGTCGGGATGGATCTGTCCGAACACGCCGATGTGGAGGTTGCCGTGATCGGCCAGGACGCTCGACTGGCGACTCGGATGAAGGCGGGGATCCGGGATCAGGGGGCGGTCGAAGTGAATCGGGACCTCCAGGGCGCGAGCGAGTTCTTCGACCGTGCCCTTGATGCTGAAGAAGTCGGCCTGCGACGGATTCGGCGTCTTGAAGTGGAGCGGGAACAGCGCGCCCGTGCTCAGGAGCGCCAGTTCGGGGCTCTCGTCGATTTGGATTTCGCCCTTGACGAACACCCGACCGATCTCGAAAAGGTGAAGGTCGCGACCACCGTTACGCTGGGCGGCCTCCGCCAGCGCGGGCAGAAGGCTGTTGCGCAGCAGCGCCATTTCGGGGGCGTGGGGGTTCCGGACCTCGACCCGGTCGTTGTCGCGGAAGTCGAGTAGGTGTCGGTCGCGGAGCGAGTGGCTCATGATCTCGGTGAAGCCGCTGCGGAGCATGGTCTCGCGGGCCCGATCCTTGAAGTGGTCGATGCCGTGAACCCCGCCTTGGGGCGTTTGACCCTGTGGAGCCGCCTCCGGGATCTTCTCGTAACCGTGTACGCGCCCGATCTCCTCGATCACGTCGTCTTCTCGGACGATGTCGGGGCGCCAGCTCGGAGCCGTGACGCGGAACGGCTCACCGTTACCATCGACCGCGAATCCGAGGCGTTCGAGGTGCCCGCGGGCTTCCAACCCAGGGACATCCATGCCGAGGAGCCGCGTCGTGCGCGACATCCGTACGTTGATCGGGGTGACCGTCGCTCGTCCCGGGTAGACGTCGATCACACCGGGCGCGGCGTCTTGCCCGCTGCAGCCTTGGTAGAGCATCAGGAACCGGTTGAGCGCGGCGACGACCCCATCCGGATCGACTGACCGTTCGAATCGATAGCTGGCCTCGGTGCTGAGCCCCAATTGTTTGCGGGTCTTGCGGACCGACGTATTCACGAAGTGCGCCGACTCAAGGAGCATCGTCCGCGTGGCTTCGGTCACTTCGGTGTCGAGGCCGCCCATGACGCCGGCGACGGCGACAGGCCTTTCGGCGTCGCAGATCATCATCTGGTTCGGCTGTAGTTCGTGGTCGGCTCCATCGAGGGTCGTGAGATGCTCCCCGTCGCGAGCCTGCCGGACGACGATGCGCTTACCGGCGAGTCGATCGAAATCGAACGCGTGCAGCGGCTGTCCCTGTTCGAGGAGCACGTAGTTCGTGAGGTCGACAAGCAGACTGATCGGTCGCATCCCCGCCTGGCGCAGGCGCTGCTGCATCCAGTCGGGGGACGCCCCGTTCGCGACGTTTTCGAAAAGTCGACAGGCGTAACGCGTACAGGCCGGCGTCTCGACCGTGACCGAGGTGGGTAGGCCGGTCCCCTCGTCCGGCATCGCGAACCGGCCGACGGCCGCTTCGTAGAGGGCGGTCGGCTTGGCGTCGGGGTCCTTGGCGAGGATTTCGCGGGCGAGGCCCATCGCCGAGAGGCCGTCCCCGCGGTTGGCGACGACCTTGATATCGAGTACGGGGTCACCTTCGACGACCTCGAGGCCCTCGAGCTCGAATCCCGCCATCGTGAGAAGATCGCCGATTTCGGCGGCGCTCATGCGGGTCTCGACCAGGTCCAACAGCATCGGAAACGGAATCTTCATGGGACTTCCCCGATTCTAGCCCGGATCACCGGGAACCGGGCGGGCCGTGGGACTCGGTTCCGCGCCGGCCCAGAGGCCAAGCCCTGGGTCGGATGACGCCGAGTCCGCCCTCGGCGGCCCCGGCGGAATCCGACCCCTTGCCCCGGCGCAGTACCTCGCGCTGCTCTCTCAGGACCTTCGTCGCGTCGGAGACTTCAGAGTGCGCGGCGAGTTGATCGAAGAAGCTCAAGCACCGTTCCAGGGACGCGAGCGGCCCTCGTCAGGCCATGAGGTCGTTCACAACACGGTCGAAGTGCTTCGCGGCGAAGCGGTTGTTTTCCCGCACCTGCGCGATCAGACCCGCGCCGAGGATCGCGGCAAGCAGGCTGTCGCCGTCCGCGAACTGTGAGTCGGCCCGAACACCTCCCGTGCCGCGCGCCGCGTCGATCTCCTTCTTGAGTCCCTTCGCCCAGGTCGCGACGAACTCCTCGAGAGCCGTCTTGAGGGACGGTATCCCGCGGGAGGCGGCAAGGAGCCCGGAGAGCGCGCGGATAAGGCGGCTGTTCGGCTTGCAATACGCCTCGCCTTGAAGCACCAGCGCCTCGACCCGACCGGCGGGGCTCGACGCCGTCGCCAGAAAGCGCTCGCGGTCCGCCTCGAACCGTTCCTTTAGGAGCGCGAACACGGCCAGCAACAGGTCTTCACGCGTGCGGAAGTAGTAGTGGACGGCGGCGTGGTTGACCCCCACGCGGGCGGCCACTGTGCGCGCATGGACGGATTCGAGGCCATCGGTCGCGAGCATGTCGAACGCCGCTTCGAGAATCTCCTGCCGCTTGTTCATCAAACGGTGAGACGTTTCGAACCTGCCCGGGGATGCGTTGGCCTATTCTTCGAGGAGGTATTCGGCCATCAGGAGCGCCGTATCGATCAGCGCCTCGCTGTGGGTGCGCTCGTACCCGTGGCTCGTGTCGACGCCCGGTCCGATCAGTGCGACCTCGGCTCGTCCGCCCATGCTCCAGTAGGCCGATCCGTCGCTCCCGTAGTGCGGGTAGATGTCGGCCCGCAACTCGACCCCGGCTCGGTCCGCGATGGTACGAAGCTTCTCGGTCAGGCGACGACTGTAGGGGCCACTCGAGTCTTTGAGACAGATGCTGCAGTGGAATTCGTCGCCTGCGCGTCCGTCGCCGACCACGGCCATATCCGCAACGACGAGTTCGGCGAGGTCTTCGGGAAGCCCGTCGAAGCCGCCGTGGCCAACCTCCTCGTAGTTGCTGACGAGGAAGTGGGTTCGCTGGGCGGGACTCACCCCGGCGTCGCGCTGCGCTTTGATCGCCGCGAGCAAGCAAGCGACACAGGCCTTGTCGTCGAGGAATCGCGAGCGGATGAAACCGCTTTGGCTCACTTCGACTCGCGGATCGATGTAAACGTAGTCCCCGACTTCGATGCCGAGGACCCGGGTCTCTTCGTCCGAGTTGGTGCGTTCGTCGATCCGGACCTCGAGGTTCTCGGCGTTGCGCGACGCCTTGCCTGCCTCTTTGTTCACGTGGGCGGCACCGTTCTCCAACACGATCGAGCCTCGAATCTGGCGTCCGTTTCGCGTCGCGATCCAGACGCCTTCGCTCTCGATCGTCGGCCACATGATCCCGTTGAGCGCCGTGAGTTCGAGGCGACCGCTCTTCTTGATGCGCGACACCATCAGGCCGAGGGTGTCGACGTGTGCGGTCACGGCGCGGGGATGATCGTCGCGCAGGCCCTCCAGGTGCGCGACCAGCGCACCCTTGTAGGTGCGGACGCTCGGGATCCCGAGGCTGTCGAGCTCTTGCTGCACGAAGGAGATCGCCCATTCTGTGTCTCCGGTCGGACTGGGCGTGTTCAGGAGGTCGGTCAGCACGCGAATCAGGTAGTCGCTCGAAATCGTGAACCGAGACATGGCTGTATTCTGGCTCACACCGCAGAGGTACAACCGGGCGATGGTTGCCGCCGTCTTCCCTGGTCAGGGGTCGCAGAAGCCCGGAATGGGCCGAGAACTGTTCGAATCCGAGCCACACGCCGCCGAAGTGTTCGCGCGAGCCGGCGACGCGCTCGGCTTCGATGTCGCCGCACTCTGCTTCGAGACTGACGAAGACACTCTGCGTCAAACCGAGAACGCCCAGGTCGCGCTTTTCACCTGCGGGGTCGCCGCGTTCGCGGCACTCGATCGGGAGGCCGCGTTCGGGATCGCCGCCGGCCATAGCGTCGGCGAGTATGCGGCGCTTGCAGCGGCCGGGTTCCTCACGGTCGAGGACGGCGCCCGCCTCGTGAGGCGGCGCGGTCTTCTCATGGCTGCCAGCGGACAGGCAAGACCCGGAGCGATGGCGGCGGTCCTCGGCCTCGAGCGCGAAGCACTCGAGGGCGTCTGCCAGGCAGCGAGCGATGTTGGCGTCGTCGTGATCGCGAACGACAATTGTCCGGGTCAACTCGTGATCAGTGGATCGGTGGAGGGCGTCGCCCGAGCCGGTGAGCTGGCGAGCGAGGCCGGTGCCAAGCGCGTGCTTTCCTTGAACGTCAGCGGGGCGTTCCACAGTCCGCTCATGACCGAGGCCGCGGCGGAGATGGGAGCGGCCCTCCGCGAGGTCGAGTTCCGCCCGGGACGGATGCCGGTCGTCGCGAACGCCACCGCCGAGCCGGTGACCGATCCGAGCGCGTGGCCCGGTCTCCTCGAACTTCAGATGGAGGCACCGGTCCGTTGGACCGAGTCGGTTCTGACGATGCGCACCCTCGGGGTGAACACGTTCGTCGAGTGTGGAGCGGGAGACGTGCTGTCCGGGCTCCTCAAACGGATCGACCGCGAAGCAGATGGCCTTCGCGTGGGCGACATCGAGAGCCTGGCCTCGACCCGCGCAGTGCTCGATTCCCGATAAACTCGGGCGGTGAGCGACGGACTGTCCGCATGGTTCGCTGGACCCAAGGCTGAGAACGCCGAGTGGTTCGAGGCGAGGCTTGACCGCATCGTCCAGGACTACTATGCCTGGCGGCGCAATTACTTCCCTGAGGACGGCGTCGTCGTCGACTCGCGCTCGCGGCGTGAGGGTGAGGCGTTCCGCGACGCGTTCGACGACCGGCTGCTCGAACTCCTCGCCCGGCTCAAGGCCGACTTCCCGTTCCAAAGCCCGCGTTACGCCGCTCATATGCTTGCGGAGCAGACGTTGCCGAGCATCGCCGGCTACTTCGCGGCGATGCTCTACAACCCGAACAACGTGACTCGCGAAGTCGCGCCGGTCACGAACCGACTCGAACTCGAAGCGTGTCGGATGATCGGCGAGATGCTGGGCTACGGGCCGACCAGCTGGGGCCACCTCACTAGCGGAGGCACCATCGCCAATCTGGAGGCGCTCTGGGTCGCTCGAACGGTCGCCTATCTGCCGGACGCGATCGTCGAGACCCGAGCGTCGTTGGGACTGGATCACGTGCCGACCCCTGGATCACCCAGCAAAGTGCTGGAGGCATTCGCGGCGGTCTTCACCGACGCTGAAAGGACGCGGGGTATCGGATCAAGGTCGGTCGTCGCGGAGTATCTTCGATCGACCTGGTGCGTGCCCGAGCGGGGGCTGGCGGCCGTGGCGGCGCAAGACGGTCGCCGTCCGGTCCTTCTCGTTCCCGAAACCCATCATTACTGTTTCGACAAGGCGGTCGACATTCTCGGTGTCGGTCGCCAGGGGATCGTTTCGATCGGCGTCGATCGGCACTTCCGGATGGAGGTCTCCGACCTTGAAGCTCATCTCGAGCGTCTGGATCGCGAACAAGCCCGGGTGATCGCCGTGGTCGCGATCATCGGGACGACCGAGGAGGGGGCGATCGATCCGATCGATCAAATCGTCGCGCTCCGCCGTCGTCGCGAGTCCGCGGGGCTCGCGTCGTTCTGGCTTCACGCCGACGCCGCCTATGGGGGCTACCTGCGGACGATGACCCGCCCCGCTCGCATCGGACTTGGGGATCCGTTTGTGGACGCGAAGATCGCGGGTGAAATGCGGCGCGTTCCGCTCGACCTGCCGAACCATGACGCCTGCGATGCCCTGGACGAGTTGGGGCAAGCCGACTCGATCGCGATCGATCCGCACAAGCTGGGCTACGTGCCGTATCCGGCGGGAGCCGTTTGCTTCCGTTCGGACCTCGTGAAGCCATTGCTGCGTCAAGAAGCGCCGTACCTGGAGGACGAGGCCGCCGATCCCGAGGCCGAGCGACGTACCGAAGGAATCGGGGTCTACATTCTTGAAGGGAGCAAACCGGGAGCGGCGGCCGCGGGGGTGTGGCTCAGTCACACGCTGATTCCGTTGGATTCAGACGGGCTTGGCCGCCTGATCCGGCAAACGGTGCGCAACGCAACCGAGCTCCACGCGCTGTTGACCTCTTACCCCGAATGGAGACCAGGCTCGGTGGTGGCGGTTCCCCTGACACGACCCGGTTCGAACATCGTCTGCTTCGCCTTTCGGCCATCGGCCGGCGGGGCTTCGCTCTCGGAAATCAACGCCCTCAACCGGGCGGTCTATGCGCGATTCACCGTCTCCGAGACCTCTTCGCACCGGGTCTACGATCAAGAGTTCTTCGTAAGCAGAACCACGCTCAGCCCGCGTCAATACCGGACCCACGCGGTCGCGCCGTTCCTTGAGGCACTCGGGGTGTCGGGGGATGCGTTCGCGGAGGACGGCGTGTTTCTGCTCCGCTGCGTGCTCATGAATCCGTGGTACGACGCAGCTCGGGAACGCGGTCGCTACTTCCTCGCCGAACTGGTCGAGGCCCTCTACGCTTCGGCGGAAGACTTGATCCGTTCGAGCAAGGCGCAGAGTTCGCTGTGACCGCAGGTTTCTTGGAAGGGACAGCCCTCGGAGTTCTCGGCGAGCCCGGCACTGCGGTACTTGTGGTGGCCGTCGGCGAACACCGTGACGACGGTCTTGCCGGGCGCACGCCGGCGTCGGGCCACGACGAAGTTCGCGCCTGACGAAACGCCGACGCAGAGACCGTAGTCCCGAGCGAGTTCGCGAGCCGCGTCCATCGCCTCGGCGGTCGAGACCACTTCGACCGCGTCGATCCCCGGGTGCAGCCCGCCTTCTCCGTCACCCGCCAACGCAGGGATGAAGCCGTCACCGATCCCGAAAATGCCGTGGGGACCATTCGGCCCTGAGGTCATGACGGCGGCTTCGGCGGGCTCGACGGCGACCAGTTCGACATGGGGCCACGCGGCCCGGAGCGCATCGCCGACCCCGATCAGGGTTCCTCCCGTTCCCACACCGGCCACGAACACGGCCTCCTCGGGGACGGACTCGGCCTGCTCGACGATCTCCGCTCCGGTCGTGAGTCGGTGGCACTCGGTGTTGAGGGCGTTGGAAAACTGGTCAGGGTTGAACGCGCCCGTGTTCGCGGCGATCCGGTCACGGATGGCGGCTGCCTCGGCGAACGATCCCTCTTGTGAGCAGAGCTCCAGGCGCGCCCCGATCGTGCGGATGAGGTCCTTCCGCTCTTCGGTCATATGTTCGGGCATCACGATGGTCACGGGATGTCCGGCGCGACTCGCATAGTAGGAGAACGCGATCCCTGTATTGCCGCTCGTCGCTTCGACGATCGGCTGTCCGGGACGGAGGTCACCGCGTCGGGTGGCTTCTTGGAGAATGTACGCGGCGATGCGATCCTTGACGCTTCCGAGGGGGTTGAGGCACTCCAGCTTGACGACGATGCCGTCGACCTCGACGAGTGGCGTGCCGCCGACTCCCTCCGTCAGCAACGGGTGGCTTCCCGAACCACGATCGATCACACGCATCTTCGTCATCGCCCAACCTCAGTTTGGCTCAGAACCGGTCAGTCGGGAGTGGTCGGAAACGACCACGGACCTTCCCCCACGGTGGGGGAAACCGTGGGGACAAGTGGGGAGCAAAAAAGGGCTTGACATACAACCCCTTGTGCTGTATCATGTCTGTACGCCCTAGATATGGGGGCCAAGCGATGAAGTGTCCCTACTGTGGCCATTCGGAACAGCGCGTGTTGGATTCGCGCCCAGCTCGGGAGAGTGAGGCGATTCGGCGGCGGCGCGAGTGCCTCCGTTGCGAACGCAGATTTACGACGTTCGAGGCACCGGAAAAGCCGCGCCTGTTCGTGATCAAGCGAGGCGGCGGAAGAGAGGAGTTTCATCGTGAGAAGATGCTCTCGGGCATGGTCACGGCTTGCCGAAAGCGACCCGTGACCTTGGAGGATCTCCAGGATGCGGCCGAGCGGGTTGAGCGAGACCTCTTCGATCTCTGCGAGACCGAGGTGCCCTCGACCGAGATTGGGGAACGCGTGATGGCTCAACTCTTCCGGCTGGACACGGTCGCCTATGTGCGCTTCGCGAGCGTCTATCGCGAGTTCGAGACGCTCTCGGATTTCATTGATATTGTTGAATCGGTCGTGGCGAAGAAGCACGACATCACGGTCGGCGCGCTGAGCGATCGACCCCAAGGAAGGACTGACTCATGAAGATTTCTCGCTACTACACCCGCGCGGGACAGGACCCGTACGCGGGAATCGCGTTCGAACCCCGGCGCAGCGAAATCCGAAACCCGGACGGGACCGTCGTGTTCGAAATGGACCAAGTCATGGTCCCGACGCAGTGGTCTCAAGTCGCGACCGATATCCTTGCCCAGAAATACTTCCGCAAGGCTGGAGTCGGCGACCAGAGTGAAGGGGAAACCGATTCGCGCCAGGTGTTCCACCGCATGGCGGGGTGCTGGCGACATTGGGGCGAAGAGCACGGCTACTTCGATTCAGCCGACGATGCACAAGCATTCTATGACGAGCTCGTGAACATGCTCGCGCGCCAGGTCGCCGCTCCGAACAGTCCGCAGTGGTTCAACACCGGCCTCCATTTCGCGTACGGCATCACCGGCAACCCCCAAGGGCACTTTTTCGTCGACCCGAAGTCGGGCGAACTGAACCGCAGTGCGAACGCCTATGAGCGCCCCCAGCCCCACGCCTGCTTCATCCTCTCGGTCAAGGATGACCTCGTCAACGAGGGCGGGATTATGGACCTCTGGACTCGCGAAGCCCGCATCTTCAAATATGGCTCTGGGGTCGGCACGAACTTTTCCAAGATCCGGGCCGAAAACGAACGGCTTAGCGGAGGTGGCAAATCCTCGGGATTGATGAGCTTCCTGAGGGTCGGAGATCGATCGGCCGGCGCGATCAAGTCGGGTGGCACCACCCGCCGCGCCGCGAAAATGGTCTGCCTCGACGTTGACCATCCTGATATCGAGTCCTTCGTGAAGTGGAAGGTCCTCGAGGAGCAGAAGGTCGCCTCCCTCGTAACCGGTTCCCAGGCGAATCAGCTTCACTTGAACACGATCATCCGGGCCTGCCATACCGGTCTCACCGAACCCGCGAACGAGGCCGCCAAGTTCGATGTCCGCCAAAACCCGGCGCTTCGCAAGGCGGTCGGCGCGGCAAAGACGGCCCAAGTCTCCCCGAACTACATCCAGCGCGCGATCCAGCTCGCCCAGCAAGGCGTGACGTCTCTGGAATTCCCGACGTTCGATACCGGCTACGAGAGTGAGGCCTACGTGACCGTCTCGGGCCAGAACTCGAACAACTCGGTCCGCGTGCCGAACGCTTTCCTCAAGGCGGTCGAGGAAGATGCCGATTGGGAGCTGAAGTGGCGGGCGGATGGGCGCGTCGCCAAGCGACTCCGAGCCCGTGACCTCTGGGATGAGATCTGCTTTGCCGCCTGGTCGTGCGCCGATCCCGGAACCCAGTACGACACCACGATCAACGAGTGGCACACGTGCCCCGAAGACGGACGGATCAACGCGAGCAACCCCTGCTCGGAGTACATGTTCCTCGACGACACGGCGTGCAACCTCGCGTCGATCAACCTGATCACGTTCTTCGACCCGCGGACTGGTGAGTTCGATGTCGAAGGCTATCGCCACGCAATCCGCCTTTGGACGATCGTGCTTGAGATCAGCGTGTTGATGGCCCAATTCCCGAGTAAGGAGATTGCCCAGCTCAGCTTCGATTTCCGGACGCTCGGCCTCGGTTATGCCAACCTCGGTGCGCTTCTGATGCAGATGGCGATCCCTTACGACAGCCCGCAGGGCAGTGCGATTGCCGGTGCCCTGACCGCCGTCCTCGGCGGCGAGAGCTACGCGACCTCGGCGGAGATGGCGCGCGAGTTGGGGCCGTTCTCCGGCTTCCAGCGCAACCGAACCCACATGCTGCGAGTGATCCGAAATCACCGTCGAGCGGCCTACAACGCCAAGGTCGACCAGTACGAATCGCTCAGCATCATGCCGGTCGGGATCGACCCGGACGAGTGTCCGATCGCGATGCTCAAGGCCGCGCGGGAAGCATGGGACCGAGCCATCGAACTCGGCGAGGCCCACGGCTATCGTAACGCCCAAGTCACGGTCCTCGCGCCGACGGGCACGATCGGTCTCATCATGGATTGCGACACCACCGGGATTGAACCGGACTTCGCGCTCGTCAAATTCAAGAAGCTGTCCGGTGGCGGGTACTTCAAGATCGTCAATCAGTCCGTGCCGCCCGCCCTAGCCCGTCTTGGTTACAACACGGAGCAGATCGAAGACATCGTCTCGTACTGCGTCGGTCGGAAGACGCTCGCCGGCGCGCCCGGGATCAACCACGAAACGCTTACCGCCCGAGGGTTCTCCCCCGACGCAATCCAAAAGATCGAGCGATCCCTCGAAAACGCGTTCGACATCCAGTTCGTGTTCAACAAGTTCACCCTGGGCGAGGAGTTCTGCCGGGACTATCTCGGCCTTTCTGAGGCCCAGATCGCGGATTGGAACCTGAATCTGCTCGAAGCGATCGGGTTCGGTAAGCCCGAGATCGCGGCCGCGAATGACTACGCTTGCGGCACGATGACGATCGAAGGCGCGCCCCACCTGAAGCTGGAACACTATCCCGTGTTCGATTGCGCGAACAAGTGCGGTCGAACAGGTCGGCGTTTCATCAGTGCCGAGGGTCACATCAAGATGATGGCGGCGGCCCAGCCCTTCCTGTCGGGCGCGATCAGCAAGACGATCAACCTCCCCGCCGAAGCGACGATCGATGACATTCAGGACGCCTACATGACGTCCTGGAAGCTCGGCCTGAAGGCCAATGCTCTGTATCGTGATGGCAGCAAGCTGAGTCAGCCGCTCAATGCCTCCGTCGATGACGTCGCAGCGGCAATCCTCGAGGCCGGTTTGGACGAGGAGGAGATCGAACCTTCCCGCCAAGATCAGATCGCACAGATCGCGCAGAAGCTGGTCTACCGATACGTCGCGAAGCGACGCGCGCTTCCGACCCGGCGGCGAGGCTACACCCAGAAAGCGAGAGTCGGTGGCCACAAGGTCTACATCCGAACCGGCGAGTATGAGGACGGAAGCCTGGGTGAGATCTTCGTCGACATGCATCGAGAGGGGGCAGCGTTCCGATCGCTGATGAACTGCTTCGCGATCGCGATTTCGCTCGGGTTGCAGTACGGCGTCCCTCTCGAGGAGTTCGTGGAGGCGTTCGTCTTCACCCGCTTCGAGCCGAATGGTGTCGTCTCCGGCCACGACAACATCAAGATGTCGACATCGGTCATTGACTACATCTTCCGGGAGCTTGCTTTGACCTATCTCGGTCGCACCGATCTCGTACAGGTCAAACCCGAAGACCTTCGCGGCGACGCGATGGGGAGCCCGAAGCAGATCCCGGACTTCGTCGAGGAAGAGGAAGGGACCGAGATTGTCGGCCATGTCCCAGGCTTTGCGGGAGAGGACCACAGCTCGCGGGGGTTCACGCCTGGGTCGAACTCCGACGACGATCCCGCGCCGCCGACCTCCGCTGTGATCGGCATTCCCGCTCCGCTCGGTCTCGACACCGAACCTGCGACGGTCGCGGTGTCGGTCGAGGGCGTCCAGACGCTCGCAGCCAAGGTCCGCGAAGCGCGCCTCAAGGGTTACGAGGGCGACCCGTGCGGCGAATGCGGCGCATTCACGCTCGTGCGCAACGGGGTCTGCCTGAAGTGCAACACCTGCGGCGCGACGAGCGGCTGCAGCTGATGCGTCCCTAGCAAGCACTAAGTGTGTAGGTGGCGAAATGCCACCTGCACACGCCACTTACAGGGATTCGCTGAGCACTAGGATTCCTTTGCACAGACACTTGCAAAAGTCCTTAAGGGGGGGGGTAGCATTGCTGAAGAAGTGAGATTGATGAAACTTCTCGTCATGTTATCGGCACTTGCGATCGGCGCTTCTGGAGCGAGCGCATCCTGGACCCTGATTCACTCCATCACGTATGAGCCTACGGTCGAGGAAGTTCAAGTCCGGACCTATGAGAATCACTCCCAAGGTTCCGTCACGGTGCCCCTCGAACAGGGCGGCATGAGCCTGGCCAACTCCGTCACGGGAGATAGTCCAACGAATGGCCCAAACTGGAGCAGTCCCTACGCTACCATCAGCTCTTGGGGAACCGAGGTTACCTACCAAACCGGAGGACACTCGATTCCAGGCAAGACCGGCCGACGCTACTTCTTACAGATTAGCCGCGGAGGCGGGCAGGAAAAGTGGGCGCGGTCGAATCCTGCGGAGTTCGCTACTCGCGTTCGAGTGACGCGAACCGTTGCTGCGGAGCCGATCCGAATAGAGGACTACGATCTTGATGAAGGCAATGGCAACCCCAACTAAGCTTCTCCTCTCCAATCTGCTGTGGTTTGCGACGGCGCTGCTCGCGCCGTCGCAACAACCATCGACCGCCAAGTGGAACCTCCTCGTGACCCACGAAACGCCGACCAAGGAGCAGCGAGGGCTGCTCTCGATCGAAGGCAAGGAAGACCTTCAGAAGCGGGCGAAAGACCTCGCCTGCCTCACGATGACGATCGATGGTTGCACGGTCATCTACCCCGAGAGCCTCTTCAATCTGAAGTCGGTTCGTGAACGAACGAAGGCACTTCATCAATTGTCACTGTTTGAGACAGCAACGCCGACACGGAGCCTCTCCGAGAGCCAACGGAAAGCTTTCGTCGCCCTCTTGGCCCCTGTGTCTACGCGCGCAGCGTTGTCGATTGCGAACCCCGAGGCGCAGTTCGCCTTCCGGGTTGCAACGGATCTCGAACTGAGGGCAGATGGCAAGACGGTGCGGGTTCGCCTCGTAGAGAGTCCCGGAGCCCAGTTTAGTAAGCCATATCCAACGTTTCCCTCGATCGATGATGAGCGAATAGCAGAGGAGGGCGTATTGCGGGAGTATCAGATTCCCCCAATCGATGCCGTTGTCTTCACTTCCGAGAATCGCCAGATTCGGACGGCTGAGCGCATGGAGAAGATGGAGGGCTTCCTCAAGGCTGTCAGGGAGGAAGTTGAGGAGCAGACCAACGAGTATGGACGCACCGTCGAGGCGATCAAGAAGCGTTGGAGCGACTCGCTCGGATTGCCGAAGAGCGGCGACGCCGTCAGTTCCTTCAGCGAGAAGCAACGTCGGAACGTAGAGAGTCAGTTCGAGTTGAATTACAAATCAATGGGCTTCAAGACGCAGTCCGAAGCCCAGCATTTCCTCGAAAGGGCCAGGATGGCAGGGGTGCGACAACGACTCAACTTTGAAACGGCCGGGGTCGAAGGCAACCAGCCGACTGTTCACGCCTTCGAGGTAAGCGTTCGCAGATCGCCGCACTGACGCAAAGGACTTGCCCGGGCAGCATGCGCTCCGGGCCATTCGTCTGTCAAGTTGAGCGCTTACTTCTTCAGCGCCATCGTCATCGAAACGTCGCCCTTGATGTCACCGGACATTCCTTGCCCGCCCATATCCATTTTCTGCGCGGTCTTCATGGTCGTGTCCATCTTCATCAAGCGTCCGGAGCCCTGCTCGACCCACGCCGTCGATTTGATGTCGACCGTGCCCGTGATCACGAGATCGGCCGGCATCATGCCCTGGTCGGCTTCCGGCGCGTTCTTCATCATCTCGGCCATGTTCACCTTGGTCGGGAGCTTGCCGCCGACCTTGATCTCATAGACCGCGGTCCCGTCCATGTTCTTCGCGCCGACGAACGTCGCGGTCATGCTCGCGCCCTTGAGGCCGATCATCGGCTGATCCGGAACCGGCATTTGCCAGGTGTCACCCGGCTTGAGGGCGTTCTTCGGGAAGATGATCCCGGACATCGAGCCCATCATTTGGCTGCCCATCATCATCATCTCGCGCATGCCCAGCCCCTGGGTCTTGGTGTTGTTGAGGTTGTTCTGGGGATCGAGCTTGCCCGTGACCTTGAACTCCTTGGGCATCATCTGGCTCATATCGCCCATCATCGCGCCCATCGAACCGCCGGTCTTCATCTGGAAGTCGGAGAGGACCATTTCGACGTCGGCGTTGCCGTCCTTGTCGACCGCACCGTACTTCATCGTCAGCTTCATGCTGTTGTCGACGGTGATGTCCTGCTCGCCCATGCCGAAGTCGATGAGCTGGGTGCTCTTGCTGGAGATCGTGTAGACGTCGGCGGTGTTGGCCTGAACGACGCGGCGCAGCGTGGTCGCATCCTGGGCGACGGCCACTGCGGCAAGGGCGAGAAACGCGAAAGTGCGAACGGCATGATTCATGGCTTGATTATCCCTTCTGAAAACGGAAACTTCGATTCTTCTGTCCATACGCATCGAAGGTCCCGATTCGTTTGCACAACCTACCCCTCGACGAATCGGCGCGCGGTCGCCATCGAGCGCTCCACGCCCGTGAACGGGTCCTCTTCGGCTTCGTACTCGACGTTCAGCCAGCCGTCGAATCCGGCCGCCTTGAGGGCCGCGACGCACTGAGCAAGGTCGACCGAGCCTTCACCGATCGCTGTTCCGACGAACTTGTCGCCCGAAAGCGAGGTGTACGCCCAGCCTTCGTGGTCGGCGGGCGCCGGGGTGAAGTCCTTGAAGTGGACCATGTACGCGTACGGAGCGACATCGAGGATCGCCTCGTGGCTCGCTTGGCCGACCAGGAGGAAGTTCCCCGTGTCGGGGTTCGCGCCGAGGGCATCGTTGCCGCACGCGGCACGCACGTCCTCGATGATCCCCTTCACTTGATCCGAGCGCCCCGCGAGGCTCCCGTGATTCTCGAGGGCGAGGCGCACGCCATGGTCGTGGGCGTAGCGCGAGCCTTCGGCGAGCCCCTCGATGATCCAGCCGCGAGCCTCGTCGAAGGTGATGCCCTCGGAGACGTCTCCCGCGAAAACGCGAACGGTTCCGGCCCCGAGGGCGACCGCTTCGTCGACCCCGAACTTGACGCGGTCGAGCGCGGCCTGACGCTCTTCGACCGATGGTCGGGCGAAATTCTGGCCGACCGAAAATACTCCGCAGACGAGCCCGGTTTCGGCGAGGGCGGCTTTCGCCGCTTCACGGTCGGCGGCGGGATTCGGGGCGAAGAAATCGAGCAGTTCGACGCCTTCCGCACCGATCCGCTGGGCTTCGCGGATGAACCCGGGAATGTCGATGCGGCCCTCCTTGTAGGCCTGAACATAGCTCCACATGCTGACTCCGAGACGCATAGGGGCCATTGTGCCGAATCCGAGAGCCTATCCGCCGATCTTGGCCGCGTTCCGTTCGACGAATCGGGCCGCTTCCTCGGGACCGACGATGACCACATTGACATTTGCCTGCCGCATGAAGTCCTCGAACGAGTAGTCGCCGAGCTCACCGGTCTCGCGAAACTCCTCGTAGAGGTTCATCAGGACCTCTGCCGGGCTCGGTTCGTCGGGGTAGGCATCCACCCAAAGCCCGGGTTTCGCTTCGGCGGTCCGGTAGGCGACGGCAGCGATCCAGCCTTCGGTTTGCTGGAGCGCGATCGGGTCTTCGCCTTCAAGCGACCATGCCCCGGAGCTCGCCTTGAGCCCGTCCGACTCGAGTTGCTTCTTGAGCTCTTGGGCGGAGCGATGGCTCAGGCAACAGACGACGAGATCGCGATCGGGATGGGCGGCCGTGGCCAGAGAACCGGTGCCGTGAGGGCTGACGTAAACGTCCGTGACGGCCAGGCGGGTGCGCACCTCGTCAGCAAATCGCTCGACATCGACCCGTAGGACCATGGCGGCATTGTACGCCGAGAAAAGAGGATCTGGTGGGGGGTGGAGGATTCGAACCTCCGAAGGCATTCGCCGACAGATTTACAGTCTGTTCCCATTGGCCACTCGGGCAACCCCCCGGGAAGGAACATGAGGATACCGCATCTTTTTGCGATGCGCGCTAGGACCGAGGGGTCCTTCCGAGAGGATCGGGCCACGGGTAGTATCTGGACCGCGTGAGTCGGTAGCTCAGTCGGTAGAGCAACGCCCTTTTAAGGCGTGGGTCCTGGGTTCGAGTCCCAGCCGACTCACATCTCTGTTCGCGGCCAGATGAAGGCCCGGAGGGTCTCGTCCGACTCCTCCATTTTGGCGAGCGGCCCCAGTTCGGTCTTCGCCTTTTCGGCGACTTCGCTTCCGAGGGCGATCCCGCCCGGCCGAGCCCGTTTCTGGAGAATCGCGGCCCGGTCGATGACCACGCTCTGAAGGTGCCCGATCGGCTGATTGCTCTGGACCGCGATCTCCCCTGCGCTGATACCGCAACGCACCTGGAAAGGCACCTTCAGCTTGTTTTTCGATTCGTTGAACGGCCCCATCCCCAATTGGACTTCCCGAGCCATGCGGAGCGCGGCGAGGTCGTCGGGGAACATGCACATGATTCCGTCGCCGGCGGTGCTCTGAACGATGCCGCCGTACTTCTCCGCGAGCGTCTCGACGTACTTCCGATACTCCCCGAAGGCGAGTTCGACTTCGATCTCGGAGCCGCAGCGCTTCATTTGAGTCGAACCGACCACGTCCACACTCACGAAGGCGGCATGGCGGCGTTGGCTGTCAAGCTCTTCCTGAAGCTTGAATACGAGATGGAGCAGATCTTCGCGGCTCACCGAGCGGGGGGCGTGGTCGTCCCCGAACAGGATCGTCCTCATTCGGGAGCCGAGCGTTCCGAGGCCGGCGGCGACCCCGAGCCCGATCGCGGCATAGATGATCGTGAACCAAGTGTTCTCCATCATCGTGGCGTCGTTCTTGATCAGGTACATGCCATCCGCGTTGGGAATGCTACGAAGGGTCGGCACCGGGGACTCCGCGACCCACATCGACGGGTTCGTCAACTGGAGCAACGCCCAGAAGCCGGGAATGAGGGCGATGACGAGCGCCATCGCAACCGCGGCCGCGGCCCGGGCGCGTCCCAGGAGGACACCCACGAAGAGAACGAGCGGCGCAGGAGCCACACAAGTGAGGAACACCAGCGCCTCTTGGTTGTGGCGAAAAAGATAGGCCAACGCACCCCACAAGAGTGGCAGGATCGCCGCCCCCCAGAGAATCGCCGGATGCGTGCGGATGCGGGTCTGGCGCAGTCCTTCGCCGCCAGGTACGTCCATCGCCTCGAAGGCTGCTTCAAGGGTGGAAGTGTCCAACCCGGACTGCTGGACGAGGTCCCGAACCTGCCCCTCATCGAGGCGCGAGCGCGTATCGACCTGGAGCGCTTGCTCCAGGCGGCGAAGTCGCTGGCTCTCAAGGAGCTGTGAACTCGCGTGCTTCGGTTCGGCCGCAGATTCTGTCGTCGGTTCTGCCATCAAGACCCTGCAATCACAAGACGTGCTCTCAACCGAATAATACTGACGCAACGTCCGACAAGATGCCTGAATTCGCGTGTTCTCGGGCTATCCGCGTCGAAACACGCATTGACCTGCCTTCCACACCTCGGTCACGAGTTCGACGCCGAACCAATAGGCCACCTCCCGGACGTCTTCGACCGGGAGAAGGAGGAAGTCGGCCCGCTTGCCGACCTCGAGGGATCCGATCCGATCGCCGAGGTCGAGCGAGTACGCCGCGTTCACGGTCGAGGCGAGGATCGCCTCGACCGAGGTCATACGCATTTGGGTGCAGGCGAGGGACATCGCCATCGGGAGCGAGGGGGTGGGCGAGGACCCTGGATTGAAGTCGGTGGCGACGACGACGGCGAGTCCGGCCGCGATCATCGCGCGCGCATCCGGGTACTTCGCGAGTCCCAGCGCATAGACGCTGGCGGGGAGGAGCACGGGCTGCACCTCGGCCCTCGCCAGCGCGGCGATGCCGTCGGCGTCGGTTTGCTCCAGGTGATCGGCGGTCTTGGCTTCCAGTTCGGCTGCGAGTTCGGCTCCGCCCGAGCGAGTGAGCTGGTCGACGTGAAGCCTCACGCCGAGACCGTGCTTTCGTGCGGCCGCCATGATCCTTCGGGCCGCGTCGGCGTCGAAGTACTTCGGCTCGACAAACGCGTCGGCAAACGCAGCGAGACCCGCGACCGCGGGCAACATGGCGTCGATGACGAGTTCGACATAGGCCTCGCGTCGGTCGTCGAACTCCGGGGGCAAGGCATGGGCACCCAGAAACGTCGGGACCACATCGAGCGGTGTATCTTCGCCGACGCGCCGAATCGCGCGCAGGAGCTTCACCTCGTCCGCGACCGACAGCCCATATCCCGATTTCGCCTCGGCGGTCGTCGTCCCGTTGCGGAGCATCCACCACGCGTGCCGCGTTCCCGCCGCGAGGAGTTCCTCTTCGGTCGCGTCCCTGACGGCGCGCATCGTCGAGCGGATGCCCCCACCTCCGGCGGCAATCTCGGAATAGCTCGCGCCCCGGCACCGCATGTCGAACTCGTTGGCGCGGTTCCCTGCGAACACGAGGTGGGTGTGGGCGTCGACGAATCCGGGGCAGATGACGGCTCCGCCGGCGTCGTGCCAGACCGTACCGGCGGGTGCGATCGCTTCGAGGTGGGACCGATCGCCGACTTCACGGATCGTCCCTGACCCGTCGAAGAGCATCGCGCCGTCGTCGATCGCCGCGAGCGTATCGAGTTCCGGCCCGACCCTCGGACGGGCCGGACCCGCCAGGGTCACGAGCGTCCGGCAGCCACGAACGCCGATCATCGACTAGCCATACAGCGGCCCGAAGTTGGCGCACGCCCGGTAGTCGGCACCTTGCGGGTCGTGGGCACCGAACCGGGTCCACACCGCGGGCCGTAACACATCCTCGTCGGGCACGTTGTGCATGTCGACGGGAATGCGGAGGATGGACGCGAGGGTGATGAGATCGGCCCCGATGTGGCCGTAGGCGATGGCCCCATGATTCGCACCCCAGGCGTCCATCACGGTGTAGGCGTCCTTGAACACGCCATCGCCCTTGGTCCGGGGGATGAACCAGGTCGTGGGCCAGGTCGGATTCGTTCGCTCGTCGAGCGTGTCGTGAACCTCACCGGGCAGATTCACGACCTGGCCTTCGGCGATTTGGAGGACCGGTCCCAGCCCCTTGACGAGGTTGAGCCGGCACATGGTGACCGGCATCCGGCCTCGCGTCGTGAAGTCGGTCGACCAGCCTCCCCCGGGGAAGTAGCCGAGATCGGAGGCGCACCAGAGGGTGTGCTCGAGGCATGCGGCGATGTCGGTTTCATCAAGGTCTGCGAATCGCTTGAGCACGGGCTTCCCATCTTCCGTGCTCTGACGTCCGGTCCAGTCGAGCGCTGAGGGACCGGAGTTGATGAGATGGAGGACGCCGTCCTCGGCTCGCCCCGTGACCCGGGCGATCGCGGTCGGACTCCAGTAGGTCCGAACATCCGAGAAGAGCGGCGCGGTACCAGTCAGGAGATGCCCGAACAGCATCGACAAGGCGTTGAGGGCGTCGTTCTCGGTCGCCACGACGTACGGCTGCCGTGGCCCGCTCCAGTCGAAGCTCGTGTTAAGAATCGCCTCGAGAAAATCGCCGTTCGGGTAGTGGTCGGTCCACTGCCGCTGTCCTTGGAATCCGCCGGCGAGGGCATTGTGCCCTTGGGCCTGTTCCGGAAATCCCATTGCCTCCAGCTTCGGATTGCCGATCATCAGGTCGCGGGCGATGAGCGCCATCTTGACGGAGGTCGCCCAGTCTTCATCCTTCTGGGCGCGCGATCGCTGCTTGCCTTCGGCGTTCGGGTCGCGACCTTCGCGGCAATGCGCGCGCACCCAGGTCAGGGCTTGCTCGAACTCATCGCGGTCGTAGATCTCCTTCTCGATTCGGCCCCGGAACTCGGTCATGTCGATCGACTCGACGCGCATGCCGAAGTACACCTCGAACAGTCCAGGATCGACGATCGAACCCGCGATCCCCATGCTCACGCCGCCCATCGCCAAGTACGAGGTCCCCCGCATCGTGGCCGCGGCAAGCCCCGCGCGCCCGAACCGGAGGATCTTGGCCTGGACGTCCCGAGGGATCGTCGCATCGTCCGAATCCTGGACGTCGCGCCCGTAGATGCCGAAGCACGGCAGCCCCTTCTGGGCATGGCCGGCGAGGGTCGCGGCGAGATAGACCGCGCCGGGCCGTTCGGTGCCGTTGAATCCCCAGATCGCGGTCGGCATCTGAGGGTCCATCTCCATCGTTTCGGCTCCGTAGCACCAGCAAGGGGTGACCGTAAGAGAGACGCCGACGCCTTCGCGCCGAAACTTCACGGAGCAGTCGGCCGCCTCCGCGGCCCCGCCGATACATCGATCCGCGATCACGACTTCGACCGGCGACCCGTCGGCATGGCGCACGTGCTCACGAAGCAGGGCGGCGGTCGTCTCCGCCATTCGCATGACCTGCGGCTCGAGCGACTCGCGGACGCCGCCATACCGTCCGTCGATCGTGGGACGGATGCCGATCTTGGGCAGAGGGGTGCGCAACCGATGCATTTCTCAGTTTAGCGCCCCTCCGCGATGACCGAACTAGCGACCGCCGCCCGTGAGCGCGAGGCCGAAGACGCCGAGCATGGCGACCAACCACACGCAGACGCCGAGAAGCGAAAGTGCGGTGCCGATCATCCCAAGAATGCGTCCGGCGGTGACCAACCCGCGCTCATTGGGATCAGCCAAGCCCTGGTCGATATCCTTGAGGCTGTTGTTGCCCATGATCCATGCCGGGATCCCGGACAAGCACCCGAACATGAGGATGCTGAGAATCCCCAAGATGAGGATGAGGACGCCGTTTGCCGATTTCATGATCTCCTCCGAGTGGGGGCTTGCGCGGGCGCGAAGTTGCGGGCCTTACGGCGCATGAGCACCGCCCCCGAAACGAGGAGTCCGCCCGCCACAACCCACGTCCAAGTCTTGGAACCTGTAGTGCCGACGATGCCGGCAATGGTCGCCGGTTCGATGTCTTCGGCCGCCTCGAGCGGCAACCGCTGTTCGAACCCGCCGGCATCTGTGAACACGAGCTCGCCGACGCGTTGCCCTTTTCTTACCGGCGCGTCCAACGGTTCCCACTCCATCCGGTAGTCGGCGAACCTAGAAAGCCCTTTCGGGACGACGGAGCGTCCAGGCACCGGCGTGGATACTTGGAGGCGCTCCTTCTGTCCGCCACGGACGATGGCGGGGGCCCCGACCACTTCCCCCGGCCGGAAGAACACGAGACGATCGTGTCCCCTGAACGCCCAGTCGGTCAGAAGCTTCGTATCTTTGACCCAGTCGTCACTCTTGAGGACGACGGTCAAAAGTCGGTAGCCGTTTCGGGTCGCAGAACCGACGAAGCACTTGCCGGCCGGAATCGTCCACCCGGTCTTGATCCCTTCATAGGTCGGTTCGGCTTTGAGAAGCCGATTCTTGTTGATCATGACGAGGTCTTCGAGGTTCGTCGACCGCACGATCGGCTTCTTCTGGGTCCGGACGATTTCGCGGAACGTCGGAATCCGCATCGCCTCGCGAGCGATCAGGGCGAGGTCGCGCGCACTGATCGTGTGCTTGGTATCGTTCAGTCCGTGAGGGTTATTGAACTGCGTCTGGGTGCAGCCGATCTCCTTGGCGCGCTCGTTCATCAACTTCGCGAACGCCTCGACCGAGCCCGAAATGTGGCATGCGACCGCGTAGCATCCGTCGTTCGCACTGCGGAGCATCAGCGCGTAGGCCATATCGCGGACCTTTACCCGCTCGCCCGGCTTGAGGTGCATGCTCGCCTGCTTCACTTTCTCGACATCGGGTGGAGCCACGATGATGTCGTCCGGCTTGCATCGCTCCAAAAGAAGGAGCGTCGTCATGATCTTCGTGGTGCTCGCGGGGAACCTCGCCGTGTCGGCGTCCTTAGCGAAAAGCACCTTGCCGGTGTCGGCGTCGAGCACGATCGCGCTTGCCGCGGAGAGGTGCTGACCCCGCGCGGCGGCGGCCAACACGATCATCAGTCCTATTCCTGCGACAGAGTTGAACCGGATCATCAGTCGAGACGACTCAGTGTACCGACGTCGGGGGCGGGGCGCAGGATTCTCGGCCTGCGTGGAGGTCGGCAGGAGGACCGCTTGCGAGTGTCGAAAGGTTCGACAGTCGAGACCGAAGTGGCGAACGTATTTTCCAACCTGATTCTGGATGTCGAGGACCTGGATCGCTCCCTAGCGTTCTACAGCGGCCTTCTGCATCTGCAGATCCGAAGGCAAGATACATGGCAGGGCCATCGCCTTGCGTATCTCGACGCTGGTCCGACCGAGATACTCCTCGTCCAGCAGCCGAAACACGAACAGAACCCGATGTTGGACCGCAGCGGCGGCCTCGTCCTCAATTTCAGAGTCCAGAACATCCACGAAGTCGCCAAGACGCTCACGTCGAAGAACGTCCATGTGCTTCGCGGGCTCGAAGAAGCGCTGTGGGGCGAGCGGACGCTGCTGGTCGCCGACCCCGATGGCTACGCCGTCCTGCTGACGGAGCGCGCCGAGACCGTCCACTGATCGTGCCGCCCCGGATACAATGACGGGGTGCCCCAGGACCTTGCCGGTACCGAATTCGAGCGCCGTCGTGGCGCGACCACCGTCGAGATTCGCGACGGGTTTGCCCAGGTGCATGTCCAGGAACTGACCGAGCCGATCCACGAAAGCCGTCTGTTCGTGCTCGAGCGCATCGCCCAGGTCGGCATCAGCATCGACTTCCTCAAGCTGACGACCGATGGGCTTTCCTTTCTCATCCCGGAAGCCCGAGCGGAACTTGCGCAGCGTTGCCTGAGTGAGGGCGGCCATCGGTTCGAGCTGCACCACGACCGGAGCATTGTTCTCGCCAACGCCGTCAACATGCGCGACGAGGAGGGTCTGATCGCCCGCATCGTCAGTGTTGCGATCGCGACCGGCGTTCCGATCGATCACCTTGCCGACATGCACGACCGGCTTCTCATCGTCGTGGAGCAAAGCGGGGCGCGACAGGTCGCCCATGCGATCGAATCGACGCGAGGGAGCGAATGAAGGTCCGCGTCATGAAGTTCGGCGGCACGAGCGTCGCGACGCCCGAAGCTCGGCACCAAGCATGCCTGCGCGTCATCTCGGCGAAGGAGCAGGGGTTCGAGCCCGTCGTCGTGGTCAGCGCGATCGGGCGGAAGGGGCAACCCTACGCGACCGACACCCTCATCGGGCTCCTCAAGGACATCGACCCGACCGTGAGTCCGGAACCGCGCGAGCTCGATCTCATGGTAGCGTGCGGCGAGATTCTCTCGGCCGTCATCTTTGCCCACACGTTGAAGACCCTCGGCCATCGGTCCCGTTCGTTTCGGGGTGGTCAGGCCGGCATCCGTACCGACGGCGTTTTCGGGAACGCGCGCGTGATCGGGATCATCCCGACGAGCCTCGTCAAGAGCCTCGACGAGGGCTTTATCCCGGTGATCTGTGGCTTCCAGGGGGTGTATGTCGCTGGCGATGGCGCGCCCGGTGCGGAGCTCACGACATTGGGGCGGGGAGGCTCCGACACGACCGCCGCCGCGATCGGCGCCGCGCTCAAAGCCGACGCGGTCGAAATCTACACGGACGTCGACGGGGTCAAGACCGCCGACCCCGATTACGTACCGGCCGCGCCGACCCTGCGCAAGGTCAGCTACGACGAAGTCGCCGAGATCGCGCACCTCGGTGCCAAGGTCCTCCACCCCCGCGCGGCGGAGATCGCGATGAAGTTCGACATCCCGCTCTGGGTGAAGAGCACGTTCAGCGAAGACGAGGGCACCGAAATCGTCACGCGGGAAGCGTTTCCGGGTCGTCGTGTGACCGGTCTGACCCACACAGGGCGCCTCGTTTACCTCCGATTCGACCTCGCCGGGGCGCCGGCCGAGCATCGCACCGCCCTCGAGGCCCACGTGTACGAGATGATGGCTCGGTATGGCATCAATCTCTTCATGATGAACCTGAGCCCGACCGGCATCGGCTTCGCCGTCCCGCGCGGGCAGTTCTCGACGGTCGAAGACCTGCTTGACGGCCTCGTCATCCCGATCGACACGGGTGGATCACCCGCGATCTACCTCTTCCAAATGGGCCATCGTCCCTCCCGCGAGGCCGAGACTCAGGCGAAGCTTCTTGCACCGTTGGGCGAAATCCGGACGGTGGCGCTCGAACTCACAGAAAACTGTACGATGGTTTCCTTGATCGGCCACGAGTATCTGCAGGAGGCGGGGGTGTTTTTGAGCGTCCTGCGGACGCTGCACGAAGCCCAGATTCAGGTTCTCCAGACAAGCGATAGCGATCTTTCGCTGAGCTGTCTGGTCCCGGAATCGGAGACCGAGCGTGCGGTTCGGCTCCTCCACGACCGGTTCCGTCTGCACGAGGTGCGCTAGGACGTCGCGAGGCGCTCGGCGGCACGCATCAGGATCGCGACCGCAACTTCGCCTCGCGCTTCCATCGCGTCGACAACCTCGAGATGGTCCAGTTCGCCCGTCGCCAACCCGCACGCCAAGTTCGTGACGACGGCCAAGCACGCGTACGGCACGAACGCCTCCCGAAAGAGGATCGCCTCGCTCGACGCCGTCATGCCGACGACGTCGCCGCCCAGATTTCGGAGGGTCCGAATCTCCTGGGGCGTTTCGTACCGGGGGCCGTCGCCGCAGACGTAGACGCCGCCATCGCGAACCGGCTCGCCGATGTCGGCGGCGGCCGCGAGAAGCGCGTGCCGCGCGGGGAATGGAGCCGAGAAGTCGCGATGGACGACGACTCGGTCGAAGAGGGTCAGTCGGCGTCCGGTGAGGTCGAGAAAGTCCGAGCATACGGCGAAGGTGCCGGTATCCCAGTCCTCGCGGAGGCTGCCGACGGCCGCGCTCGCGAGGCATGCCTTCGCGCCGAGTTGTTTCAGTCCGAGCGCGAATGCCTTGTAGTTCACGCGGTGTGGAGGCACCTTATGTCCGGCTGCGTGGCGCTGGATCACGGCCACGTCGTGGGTGTCGCAGTCGAGCAGTCGGGCCCGAAAGATCCCGGCCGGCGTCGGCACGGCCAGCGCCTGCCCGCCGCGGGCCGCCAATCGCGACCCGATCCCCGTTCCCCCGATGACACCCACCAGTGGTTTCACATCGCGAGGATAGCGCAGAACCTCGCCTGCCATACTTGGTTCTCATGAGCCAGACCATCCGGTTCCTCGGCGCCGCCCAAACGGTGACCGGCTCCCGCCACCTCCTCACCCTGAATGGCAAGCGTGTGCTCGTCGATTGCGGTCTCTTCCAGGGTGCGCGTGAACTCCGCGAACGGAACTGGCAGCCGTTCATGGTCGATCCCGCGAGCATCGACGCGGTCGTGCTCACCCACGCCCACACCGACCACATCGGGTACCTGCCGAAGCTCGTCGTCGAGGGGTTCCGGGGACCGGTCTACTGCACGATAGGCACCCTCGGATTGGCTAAGATTAGCCTCCCGGATTCGGGTCGCCTTCAGGAAGAGGACGCGCGCCGAGCGAACAAGCACGGCTACTCGCGGCATCGGCCCGCGCTGCCCCTCTACACCGAGCGGGATGCGTTCGCCGCGCTCAAGCTGCTCAAGCCGCTTCACTATCACGAGTTTCACGACCTGCCCGGGAAGGCGACGTTCCGGTACATCCCCGCCGGCCACATCCTGGGCTCGGCGTACGCCGAGATCTACTTCGAGAACGGGGAACGGATCCTGATGTCGGGCGATCTCGGACGCTATGACACGCCGATCATCCGTGACCCCGAGGTCGTCGAGTTCGCCGAGTACTTGGTTCTTGAGAGCACGTACGGAGATCGACTTCACCCTCATGAGGACGTCCTCGACATCCTCGAGCACACGTTCCGCGACGCCGTGGAACGCGGCGGCGCGGTGCTGGTGCCGAGCTTCGCAATCGGGCGGACCCAGGAACTGCTCTACGCCATGCACCAGCTCCAAGATCAAGGACGCATGCCCCGGCTCCCGATCTTCATCGACAGCCCGATGGCGACCAGCACGACGGAACTGTACGCGCGAACGTCCGAAGACCACGACTCCGACATGAAGCTTGAGATCAAGGAGGGCCACGATCCGCTCCATCCGGCCGGGGTGCGGTTCGTGCGGGACGCGAACGAGTCGAAAGCCCTCAACAGCCAGCAGGGGCCGATGGTGATCATCAGCGGAAGCGGGATGGCGAACGGGGGCCGGATCACCCACCACCTCAAGCACCGTCTGGGCGACCCGAAGACGACCGTCCTCTTCACGGGCTATCAAGCCGAGGGAACCCTCGGGCGCGAGCTGCTCGAAGGGTCGGAATCGGTCACGATCCACGGCCAAGACGTCCCGGTGCGGGCGCACTTGGCGAAGATCTCGGCGCTCTCGGCCCATGCCGACTACGGTGAGATCCTGCGCTGGCTCGCGAACTTCAAGGAGGCACCCCGGCGGACGTTCCTCGTGCATGGGGAGATCGAGGCTCAGGAGGCGCTCCGACAGCGGATCGTCGACGGCTTCGGCTGGGATGTCGCGATCCCGACTTGGGGCGAAGAGGCGACCCTGTAGCCGAGCTCTCCGGGCGCGCCGGCCCAGAGGCCACGCCCTCGATCGGATGACGCCGCGTCCGCCTTGGGCGGACGCGGTCGGAATCCGATCGCTTGCCCCGGCGCGGAGAACTCTCCACTTGGGGCGCTGCGACGCGATACGGGCATCACTCCTCGTTGTAGTGCACGAGGTACGCGAGCAACAGCGAGAGGATCAGGATCGCGGCACCGTAGGCGATCACCCAGGGATGGGGGTTCATCCGCGCCGCGATCAGGATCGTGAGTCCGCGCAGCGCGTTGAGAATCAGCAGGATCTTCACCGCCACGAACACCGATTCCCACCGGAAGAAGATCGCAAGCACCACAAAGCCCGTGCCCGCCACCAAGATCACGGCCCTCGAACTCAGGCTGATCAGCGAGAGCATCGTGAGCAGCCACAGCACCGTGACGACGGGCAGACCCCATTCCCGCCAGTCCGGCCGTATCGACTTCGTCCTTCCCGCAAAGAGGCTGCGCCTTCCCATGACGGCCCGACACTGAGGGCAGCGCTTCGCGGTCGGCCCGACTTCGGTTTGGCAGAAGGGGCACGGCGAGGGCTCACTCCGGACCGCCTCATGGGTCTTCCCGGGTGCTCGCATGGCGTGTTGTGACTACCGGCCGGCCAAGCCGAGGTCGGTCAGGGCCGCGTCCCACGCGGGCCGACGGAGGGTCGCGGGACGCGGCAGGACGTACGCGAGTAGGGACCCCGGTTCCGGGAGCCCGAGGAGGGCGCGTGCCTCCTTCACCAGAAGCTGGAGTTCGAGGCGGAAGTCCCAGCTTTGGGCATCGAGGTTGGTCGGGGCATTGCCTTGGGTCGGCTTGGCTTTCGCCCAATCCTCAACGACCTGAAGCATGGCCTTCGCCTCGTCGGGGCGGCCGAGCTTCGCGAGGGTCATCGCCATGAAGACCTGACCGAAGCGGCTGTCCGCCTTTACGCTCGCCTGAAGTCGCTTCTCGGCCTCTTCCAATCGGCCCATGCGGAACAGGATCGCACCGGATGATACGCCCGCCCGGAGTTGCTCGGGATCCGGAGCGATCCCGGGTAACACGTGAGTGGGTTCGCTCGCGCCAGCCTCTTCCAAGGCAGCGAGGAGTGGGGTGCAGTCCTCCAGGGCGTCTGGGGCGACGTAAACCGCGACCGCAGCATCGATGACATCGTCGGCTGACGAGAGGGGCTTCAGGGCAATGACCGCTGTTCGGGCGGCCTGCTTCCACGCCACGCGGTCGCCGAGCTGGAGCCGGACAAGGGCGAGCGCTTTGCGCTCGGTCATGTTCGCGCGCGGATCGTCGCAGATCCGCCGGATCACCTCCTCAAGTGCCGGCCAATCACTCGAATTGGCGAGAGACTTCGCCTGGAATCGGAGGAACCGGATTGGCAGCCGGCTAAGTCGCTCGCGGGCGTCGGTGGCGATCTCCGGGGTCGGGCTCCCGCAGGCGAGGTCGAATGCGTTCTGGCCTTCGTCCGTCCGCGCGATCTCGGCAGTCAACCAGTGCTTCACCTGCCAGTTCCAGGCGTACAGGTCTCCAGCCTTCGCCGATTTCGCGAGTTCGTCCGCGACAAACCGCTCTTGGCGGACGAAGGTGAGTTGCGAGGCCGCCTCTCGGCTCAGCGGGATAATCTGGGCTTCGGAGCCGGTGGCGACGAGGAGGAACCGGCCGTCGGGCGAAAACGTCGCCGAATCGACAGCGCCGGGCAGCGCGATACGGAGCTCCTGACCCGTCTCGACGTCCCAAAGCCGTGCCGTGCGGTCCACGCTCGCGGTAACCACCCGCGACCCCTCGAGAGAGAATGCTGCGCTGTTGACCCGACCCGTGTGCCCCTTGAGGACGGCGAGTTCCTTCCCGTCGCGGGCGTCCCAGACCCGGGCCGTTTTGTCGTCGCTGGCGGTGACGATCCGGGTCCCGTCGGGGGAAAACTCCGCGCTATTGACGTCGCTCGCGTGCCCCTTGAGGGTCGCAACCTGATGCCCGTCTCGAGCGTCCCAGACCCGGGCGGTGTTGTCCCAACTCGCGGTCACGATTTGGGTTCCGTCGGAGGAGAACGAGGCGCTATTGACGCGGTCCGTATGCCCTTTGAGGCTGGCGATCTCGCGCCCGTCCCGGGCTTCCCAGACCCGGCCGGTGTCGTCCTCTGCTGCGGTGACAACCCGCGACCCGTCGGGGGAGAACGAGGCGTCCAAGACCCGGTCCGTGTGCCATTTGAGGATGGCGATCTCGTGACCGTCCCGGGCGTCCCAGACCCTAGCCGTCCTGTCATGGCTCGCGGTCACGACTCGTCTCCCGTCGAAGGAGAACGCGGCGCTAGTGAGTAGGTGTCTGTGCCCCTTGAGGGCGGCGATCTCGCGCCCGTCCCGTGCGTCCCAGACCCGGGCGGTCGTGTCCCAACTCGCGGTAACGATCCGGGTCCCGTCCGGGGAGAACGAGGCGCTAGCGACCGGGTCCGTGTGCCCTTCGAGGGCGGCGATCTCGCGCCCGTCCCGTGCGTCCCAGACCCGGGCGGTCCTGTCCCAACTCGCGGTAACGATCCGGGTCCCGTCCGGGGAGAACGAGGCGCTAGCGACCGGGTCCGTGTGCCCTTCGAGGGCGGCGATCTCGCGCCCGTCCCGTGCGTTCCAGACCCGGGCGGTGGCGTCGTCACTCGCGGTGACGATCCGGGTCCCGTCGGGGGAGAACGAAGCGCTCGTCACCGAGTTCGTGTGCCCCTCGAGGGCGGCGATCTTCTGCCCGTCCTTCGCGTCCCAAACGCGGGCGGTGTCGTCGAAGCTCGCGGTGACGATCCGGGTCCCGTCGGGGGAGAACGAGGCGCCCGATACCCGTAGCGCGTGCCCCCTGAGGGCGGCGATCTCGCGGCCGTCCCGTGCGTCCCAGACCCGGGCGGTGTCGTCGAAGCTCGCGGTGACGACCCGTGTCCCGTCGGGGGAAAACGAGGCAGCAATGACCAGGTCCGTGTGCCCCTTGAGGGCGGCGATCTCGCGCCCATCCAGCCCGTCCCAAACCCGCGCGGTGTTGTCCCAGCTCGCCGTCACGATCCGGGTCCCGTCGGGGGAGAACGAGGCGCTAGCGACCGGGTCCGTGTGCCCTTCGAGGGCGGCGATCTCGCGCCCGTCCCGCGCGTCCCAGACCCGGGCGGTCTTGTCCCTGCTCGCCGTCACGATCCGGGTCCCGTTGGGGGAGAACGAGGCGCTGGACACCGGGCCCGCGTGCCCCTTGAGGGCGGCGATCTCGCGCCCGTCCCGGGCGTCCCAGACCCGGGCGGTGCTGTCGCCCGAGGCGGTCACGACCCGCGTCCCGTCGGGGGAGAACGCGGCGCTGTTGACCCAGTTCGTGTGCCCCTTGAGGGCGGCGATCTCGCGCCCGTCCCGGGCGTCCCAGACCCGGGCGGTGCTGTCGTCCGAAGCGGTGACGACCCGCGTCCCGTCGGGGGAGAACGAGGCGCTGGACACCGGGCCCGCGTGCCCCTTGAGGGCGAACAGGTTCGTGTTCATCCGGTAGTCCCAATACCCCCACTCGGGGCCGCGGAAGGCTGCGAACTGTGGCTTCGCCGACTCGTCGAGGAGCTCCTGAACGCGTCCGTACTGGTTGTTCTCGAACGCGGTCTGGATCAGGTTCATGTTCGCCTGGTAGAGCAGACGGTCGGTCGCCTGGCGGGCGAGGCGCTCGCTCGCCGCGGTCGCGGCTTCCTGCTTGACGAGGGTATCGGCGCGGGTCTTCTGGTCCACCGCCTTCCTCCGCTCGGTCTCGGCCCGGTTCTTCTCGCGGGTCGCCTGGGCGAGGGCGGACTTCGTCGCCTCGTTCGCGCGCCGAGCCTCTTCGGCCTTGGCGTCGGCCCGCTTCTTCTCGTCCTCGGCCCGGGTCAGGGCCTGCTTCGTCTGCGCGTTCGCATCTTCGGCTTCCTTCGCGCGGCGCGCGGCTTCGGCACCGGCATCCGTCGCCTGCCGTGCCCGGCGCGACGCCTCCTCTTTGGCCGCCCTCTCGCTGCGGGCGAGAGCCCGGGCTTGGGCCGAGGCGGCTTGAGCCTCGTTGGCTTTGACGAAGCCGAAGATCGCCAGGGCTCCGATCGCCACGGCCACGCCCCCGGCGATCACGCCGACCCGCATCGCCGCGGCTCGGGCCGCGCGCCGCTGGCGCACGAGCTCCGCATCGGGGAGGTTCGCCTCCACCCAGGCGCGGTCGAAGGCCCGGAAGTACACGCGGTTGCGCACGACGAGGTAGCCCTCGAGGATCCGGGTGAGGCCGCTGAGCTTGAGGATGGAGACCACGGGGTCGGTCTCGTCGTCGCGGACGCGCCGGCCGTCGCGAACCTGGCGGTACAGATCGAGCACGCGCGACCGAGCCTCCTCGGGCGATACCCCCTCGACCGGGGCTTCGAGCACGCGGCGGGATACGTCCGAGAGGTTCGGCTCTTCGGCCCGGGCCTTGACCGAGAAGAACATCGCCTCGACGAGGCGGTCGACCCCACCGGGGGTGCTCACGCTCGCATCGGCGGCGACGGCGGCGGCGAGCTTCTGGGTGAGGTACGGATGCCCGCCGGTCCAGTGGTGGATGCGCCGGACCAGGGCCGGGCCATTCCCGCCGAGGGCGGCCTCGTAGGGGGCCAGCTCCTCTAGCGTGAAGTCGGTGAGATCGACCCGGGTGCCGACGTTGAACGGCGTGATCTGGACGTCGCGGATCAGCTCGCTCGGGGTCGCGACGCCGAGCAGGCAGAACGTGAGGTTCGAGCCCGAGCCGGCCGCGCGGCGGTTGAAGCACTCGCGGATCCCGGCGAAGAACT
>ERZ761602.677-NODE-677-length-70301-cov-47.953492_pt1 | contig 70301 bp, 63 predicted proteins | sample MGYA00512165_ERZ761602 | MGnify/ENA primary metagenome ERZ761602 (study PRJEB28899, sample SAMN02445085) | bioreactor sludge metagenome | biome: EBPR sludge; isolation source: Thorneside wastewater treatment plant | place: Australia: Brisbane, Thorneside...
GTTTTTCATTGATATTCCTAGAGTTAAGGCCGGTTTTAGGCGATAATCTAGGAAAAACCCTAATTTTAATGCCTTGTTCTCTTTCCCGATTCCGCCTCTTGAATCGACCCAGCCCCCAGTGCCGGGAACTGGCTGGCATCGGGGACGGAGCAGGAAATGCCCGCACCTTCACGCCCCCGCGACCGGGATCGCCAACCAAGCCGTCGTCGTTCCTTCGGCGTTGCGCAGGCCGAGGCGCATCCCCATGTCTCCGGCGAGCACGGCGGCGGTGGTGAGGCCGAGTCCGAAGTGGTCCGATCCTTTCGTGGACTCGAAGGGGAGGAAGCTCTTGGCCAAGGCCGCCGCGTCGAGGTCGGCGCTGCGGTTGCGCACGAAAAGATCGACCGTTCCTCCGGAACTCGCTTCGCCCGGAGGGAGGAGATCGACCGCGACGCTGCTGCCGGGGAAACCCGCCGCCGCCTCGGCCGCGTTGCGGAGGAGGTGGAAGTAGATCTCCCCGAGCCGATTCGAATCGGCCGTCACGCCGGGCAGGCCGTCACGCGCCTCCAAGGCGAAGCCGACGCCCGTGGCGGCGCAAATTTCCTCCGACTTGCTTCTCCAGTAGGGGAGCACGTCGCCGGGACGCACGGGGGTCGCGTCGCAGCGTGCGCATCCGGCGGCCCCGAGCACCTCGCGGTTCAACTCGGTCGCGGCCTTGGCCGAGGTCTGCATCTGCTCGGCGCTCTCGCGGACCTCGTCGTTGATCGAGTCGTCGTAGAGGATCAGGCTGGAGAAGCCTTGGATGACTCCCATCAGGTTGTTGTGCTTGTGGACGTAGCCTTTCAGGAAGAGCTCGAAAAACTGGCGCGTCGAGCTCCGGCCCAGTCGGTAGTCGTCCGCGAAAACGAAGTCGGCCATGGTTGGAATCAAATTTCCTAACAGGAGACTACGCCGGGAAATAGTCAACACAACTTAATCATCCTCCGTCACCGCGTATTCCTCCAAGATGGAGCGGCTGACGTAGCGCAGCGCCGCCTCCGAGGTCGCCTCCAGCACGATAGGGCAGGCGTAGCCCGCGTCGAGGGCCTCCTTCCAGCGGCCCGCGCAGACGCACCAGCGGTCGCCGGGCTTCAGACCTGGGAAGCCGTAGAGCGGTGCGGGCGTGCTCAGGTCGTTGCCGGAGGCTCGGCTGAAGGCGAGGAACTCCTCCGTGACGACGCAGCAGACCGCGTGGCAGCCGAGGTCGTCGGGGCCGACCTGGCATTTGCCGTCGCGGTAGAACCCGGTGAGCGGATCGGTCGAACAGGGGATGAGGGGTCCACCGAGGACGTTACGGTTTTCTTCCATGCTTGCGAAATGGTGGGTAGCTTGCGCGGGGGGGAATTATACGGAGCAAAAATAACTTTCATGTAATTTTTTGAGGCACGAAAGGATGAGGCGCAAGCGGCGTGGGTTGGATGGACACCGCCCTTTCCCCCGTCGAATTCCAAGCGATAGTGGAGGGCAAAAACTCCATGATCCTGCTCGGTATCGAAGGCGGCGGCACGCGCACCGCGATTTTGCTCGTTGACGGCGGCGCGGGAAACGCGGTGCTCGCGGATTTCTCGGCTGGGCCGGGCAATCTCCACCTCCTGCCCGGAGAGGCGCTCGACGCGCATTTCCGGGAAATCCGTGAGCGCCTCCCCGTCGCGCCGGAACGCATCGGCATCGGGATGGCCGGGGTGCGGTCCGAGGGCGACCGCGCCCGTGTCGCGGCGGCGCTGGCTCGGGTGTGGCCTAGCGTGCCCGCGACGGTGGGCGACGACCTCGTCATCGCGCTGGAGGCGGCGGAATGGTCGGCGGATTGCGACGCGCAGGTGCTGCTGCTGAGCGGGACGGGCTCCTGCTGTCTCGGTCGTCGGCGCGACGGCACAACGGTGAAGGTGGGCGGACGCGGGCATGTCATCGGCGACCGGGGCAGCGCGAGCGACATCGCCTTGCACGCCCTGCGTTCCGTCGTCACGATCTCCGACATCGACGACGACTGGCCTGCGCTGGGGGCGGATCTTTTGAACTTCCTCCAGATGAACGAGCCCGAATCGCTCATCGAATGGTCCATGGCCGCGAGCAAGACGGAGCTGGCGGGTCTCGCTCGCGTCGTTTTCGAGGCCGCCACGACGCGCGGCGACGAGATCGCCCTCGCCATCCTGCGGAGGGCAGCGGAGCGGCTCTCGAAGGATGCGGTCCACTGCGCTGCCCGCGTTGCGAAGCGGAACGAGAAGGTGCAGTTCGTCCTCAATGGCTCGGTGCTGTTGAAGAATCCCGCCTTCGCCGCCGACGTGACCGCCCGGATCCTTGCGGGCCGTCCCGGCAGTGTCGTCGTCCGGTTGGAGCGTCCCGCGGTCTGGGGCGCGGTGGCTCTCGCGGGCGCGGGCGAGGCCCGGCTGAAGGTGACGCGTCCTCCCGGTACCGAGCGCGACCTGCCCCAGTGGCGGCCGGTCTCCGCTTCACCCACGGAGGGTCGCCATCCCAAATCGACGCATTTTTCCGAGATGCCCCTCGCCGACGCGATCCGGCTGATGCTGGAGGAGGACGAGACGCTCCCCGGCAAAATCCTCGCCGAGAGCGAACGCATCGAGTGGACGGTGCGCCGCGTCGTCCGGGCCTTCGCCGAGGGCGGGCGGCTCCTCTATTGCGGGGCCGGCACGAGCGGACGTCTCGGCGTGCTCGACGCGAGCGAATGCCCTCCCACTTTCCGCAGTCCGGCGAACCTCGTCCAAGGCATCATCGCCGGAGGCCGCACCGCCCTGTGGAGCGCGGTCGAGGGGGCCGAGGACGACGGCGAAGCCGGACGCCGCGCCATCCGCAGCCGCCACGTCACCGCCGCCGACGTGGTCGTGGGCATCTCCGCGAGCGGCCATGCCCCCTTCATCTGGGGCTGTCTCGCGGAGGCGAAGGAGCGCGGCGCCGCCACGGTGCTGGTCTGCTGCAATCCCGGCTACCGCGACCATCCGCTGCTCGACCAGTCCATCCTGCCCGACACGGGGCCGGAAATCCTCACCGGATCGACGCGCCTGAAGTCAGGCACGGCGACGAAGCTCGTCCTCAACCTGATCACCACCCTCGCGATGACGCATTCGGGGAAAGTGATCGGCAATCTCATGGTCGATCTCAATCCCTCGAACACGAAGCTGCGCGGCCGCGCCGTGCGCATCGTGCGCGAGTTCACTGGAACGGACGAGGAGGCTGCCCTCGCCGCGCTCGAAGCAGCGGGTTGGGTCGTGCGGGAGGCGTGTGAGGCGTTGGGGAAGACGGGGTGAGGCGGCCCAGCGTTTGGCTTGACCCTCTCCAGTCCGGCACCCAAGAGGGTTGAACATCTGGAAATTTAGAGGCGTATTTTGATGCGAAATTCTGCGACGGTTCGTCGCAACGCATTAAAGATAAACGCATTGAAATCGAGGATTTGAACAAGATTACGTTGCGTAACCGGCCGCTTCACGAAGCTCCCGCCTCGACCGTCCCCTCCGCAAACACCGGCCGCTTCCAAATCGGCACGCTCGCCTTGATGCGCCGCAGATACTCGCGGCAGATCTCGAAAGCCTCCGCGCTGTGCGTCGTCTGCACCCGGATCAAAATGGATGCCACGCCCGCGGGCACATGGCCGACGACGTGGTGGACGAGGGCGAGGTGGCCGGGATGCTCGCGCCCCATCGCCTCGCCGATGCGGAGCAACTCCTTCAGGGCCATCGCCTCGTAGTGGCTGTATTCGATCCCGGTGAGGGGGCGGCCCTCCTCCGAGTCGCGGACGACGCCGTGGAAACGCAGGTCCGCGCCATGCGCGGTGGATGGCTCCAGATCCGCCTCGACTTGCGCGACAGGGCGTTCCGAGACCGATGCGGTGAAATGAGAGCTTGCCATTGTCGAATTGTGGGTAGGCTTCCGGTTCCAAAACCTTCCAAGAACATTTCAATGAGCAAGAGCGATTTCGGACTGATTGGCCTCGCCGTAATGGGGCAGAACCTCGTGTTGAACGTCGAGAGCCGCGGCTTTCGCGTTTCCGTTTACAACCGCACCACTTCGGTGACGGACCAGTTCATCGCCGAGAACCCCGGCAAGAAGCTCCACGGCTTCGCCACGCTGGAGGAATTCGTCGCCAGCATCGAGCGGCCCCGCAAGATCATGATGCTGGTCCAGTCCAAGGCCGGGGCCAATCCCGCCGACCGCGACGCCGTCGACGCGGTCATCGACTCGCTCGTGCCGCTCCTCGAACCCGGCGATCTCATCATCGACGGGGGCAACACCTACTTCATCCACACCGAGCGCCGCTCGAAGGAGTTGGAGGCGAAGGGCCTCCTCTTCATCGGCACTGGCGTCTCGGGCGGCGAGGAGGGCGCGCGCAAGGGCCCCGCGATCATGCCGGGCGGCCCCGCGAGCAGTTGGGAGCTGATCCAGCCGATCTTCGAGTCCATTTCCGCGAAGGTGAACGGCGACCCCTGCGTCACCCACATCGGCACCGGGGGCGCGGGCCATTACGTGAAGATGGTCCACAACGGGATCGAATACGGCGACATGCAGCTCATCTGCGAGGCCTACCAGATCTTCAAAACGGCGGGCCTCACGACCGAGGAGATCGCGGCGATTTTCGACGAGTGGAACCAAGGCGACTTGGAGAGCTACCTCATCCAGATCACGAGCAAAATTTTCACGATCCGCGACGAGGAGACGGGCGAGCCGGTCGTCGAGCTCATCCTCGACAAGGCCGGGCAGAAAGGCACGGGCCGCTGGACGGTGATGAACGCGGCGGACAACACCGTCGTCATCTCCACGATCAACGCGGCGGTGGAGGCCCGCATCCTTTCCTCGATCCGCGACCAGCGCCTCGCGGCGGCGGCGCAGTTCGCCGGACCGGTTCCGAAAATCGACCTGCCCAAGGACGTGCTCGTGCAGAAAGTCCACGACGCCCTCTACGCCTCGAAGATCATCTCCTACGCCCAGGGGCTCGACCTCATCAAGAAGGTGGGCGAGGCGCACGGCTGGGGTCTCAACCTCGGGAACATCGCCCGCATCTGGCGCGGCGGCTGCATCATCCGGGCGCGCTTCCTCAACCGCATCACCGAGGCCTACGAGCGCGACTCGAACCTCGTCAACCTGATGCTCGACCCCTTCTTCAAGGACATCCTCAACCGCAACCAGGCCGACTGGCGCGAGATCGTCGCCCTCGGCGTGACCAACGGCATCCCGATCCCGGCCTTCAGCGCCTCGCTCGGCTACTATGACAGCTACCGGGCGGCCCGTCTTCCCGCGAACCTGCTCCAAGCGCAGCGGGACTTCTTCGGGGCGCACACCTACGAGCGCCTCGACAAGCCCGAGGGCGAGTTCTTCCACACCGAGTGGCCCGAGGTGATCGGGTGAACCCGCTGGCAGGGAGGGCACCGCGTCTGATCGGATCAGGCGCGGGCCTTGCCGACCTTGCACTGGCCGTCGAGGGAGGCACCCTCCTCCATCTGCAGGCTGACGGTGTTGACCGAGCCGGAGATGACCGAGGTGGGGGAGAGGCGGAGGGACTGGAACTCCCCGTTGCCCACGACCTTGCCCTCGATGACCGCTTTCTCGGCCTTGAGGTTGCCGGTGACGGAGGCGTTCTGGCCGATGGTCAGGCCGCCTTTCGAGGTGATGTTGCCTTGGATGGAGCCGTCGAAGATGAGGTCGGTGGCACAATCGAGATCCCCCTCGATCTGGATGTCGCTGGATAGATGGCTGCTCACGGCGGGAAGAAGGTTGAGGTTGCGATGTCGCGAAGAGTAGCGCGGATCGGCGGCGGTGCCGGGGTTTTTTTCAAAAAAAGACCGCTTCGCGACGACGCCCGGAGGGCAATTCGGGCCAGGCGCGGGGGACGCGAAAAGCGGATGGTGATTTTGGAGGGATCGAGGATATAGTAAGCGCTCCCGGAAGAGCGGGGACCGCTTCGGGAGGGGGAATGCCAAGCAAGCGAATCACAGAATCGGGCTTCACGGACCATCCGGCGCACGGTCGTGCCTTCCGCACGGCGATGGCCGTGACGGGCGGGCTGCTGTTCGCCCAAGCCCTCGCCATCGGTTACGGGATCCTGCGGCGGGAGCCGATCCCGCTCCCGGCGGTGACCGCCCCGGCTCCTGCCCCGGTGGCGGAAACGGCCGTCCCCGCCGCCGCGCCGCCAGTCCTCCCGGACCCCGCTTTGGCGGGCGATCCGTCGCCGACGGTTCCCGCGACTGCCCCGGCGGCTCCCGGGCCAGTGGAGGCGGAGACGACGCCTCTCTTCGCCGCCCTCGCCGCCGCGGCGCGGGACCGGGTCTTGGGCGACGCCATCCTCGAACGGCTCATGGTCGCCGGGACGGAGCTGCGCGACAACGGAAACACGCAGAGGGCGCTGCAGGCCTATCGGCAGGTGGAGTCGGCGTTGCCGGAGGATCCCCGCGTCCTTTCCGAAATCGCCGCCACGCTCGGGAGGATGGGCTTGAAGGACCAGGCCGAAGGCTACTGGAAGCGGGTCGAAGCGGTCGGCTCGCTCGCGGCGGGGCCTTATTTCCCCATCGCCGGAGGGCAGTTGCGCGGCGAGGTTCCCGTCGTCCCGGCCGCCCCCGCAGTCCCGGTTGCCCCGACTTCTCCCGCCGCTCCCGCGATTGCCGCTTCTTCGCCCGCTCTGTCCGCGCCACCCGTTCCGGCGGGGCTGCCCCCGCGGATGCGGATCGGCGAGATCAAGGTCGAGGAGCAGGCCCCCACGAGCGAGGGGCAGAAGGTGCGCCTGAGCGTGGTGATCGACGCTGATCCGGCGTCGATGCCGGTCGGCGACGATCTCTCGCTCTTCGTCTATTTCTACGACCGCCTTCCCAGCGGGGAGATACGGCCCTCCACCGCCGACACCTCCTACCTGTATCCGACGGAGCCCTACGACTGGCAGGTCAACGGCACCGAGACCATCCTCGTGGACTACCACCAGCCCGCCTTCACCGAGGAGCAGAAGCGCGAACTGGGAGAGAGGGTCTACCACGGCTACGCGGCGGCGCTCTTCTACCGGGACGAGCTACAGGAGAAAGTGATCCGGCCCGACGACATCCCCGAGCCGAACTTCGGACCCTCCCCGCCGGATGACGGCGCCGACGCCGCGCCCATCAAGCCCGACGGTTCCCTTTTCCCCACCCCCGCCGCCCCCTGACCTCCGCATGTCCTCGAAAAACACCGTGCTCCTGATTATCGACCCGTCCGAGGAGGACCGGCGGACGGTCCGTTCGCTCCTCGAAACGAAAGTGGGCCGCGTCCTTGAGGCGGACGGCCCCGCCGCGGCGGCGGAGGCGCTGAGGGGGCTTGGCCGTCCCGCCTTGGTGGTCGCGAACCTCGACACGGCCTCAAGCGAGGGGATGTTCGAATGGCGCGACCGCCTCCGCCGCGAAGTCGGGCCCTTCCCCGTCGCCCTGTGCGGCAGCGAGGACATGACGCCTTTCTACTCCCGTGTGCTCGACGGCGAACGGCTCTTCTTCAAGCCGGTGAACCGCGCGGCGCTCGTCGAATGGGCCGACCCCCTCCTCGCGGAGGCGAAGGCCGCGCCAGAATCGGACGATCCGCCCGCTCCCGCCCCGGAAGCGCCGCCGAGCCCGGAGGCCTCGCCCGCCCCTTCCTCCACCCCGACCGTCGAGACGGCTCCCGTCTCCCTCCCCCTGCCTGAGGAGGCCCTGCCCGTCGGCACGCGCCTCGGCGACTACAAGCTGCTGCGCGAGATCCAGAGCGACGACAATTTCGCCCTCTACGAGGCCGAGCAGACCTCGATCAGTCGCCACGTCGCCCTGAAGACGCTCTACCGCAAGCACCGCAAGGACATCCGCTGGGTGCAGGGCTTCGTCGACGAGGCCAGCGCGCGCGCCTCGGTGAACCACCCCGCCATTTCGCTGGTCTACGAATGCGACCAGGAGCTGGGGGTGAACTTCTACACCCTCGAACTGGTCGACGCCCCCAGCCTCGCCGACCTCGCGAAGCGGCGGGCCGCGCTGGACGACTCGGTCCTCCGGAAGACGCTCTCGGCCGCCTCCAGCGCCCTGATCTACCTGCGCGACCATGGCCTGTCGCACCGCCCCATCACGGCACAGAGCCTCTTGATCGTGAAAGGGGTCGAGCCGCGCATCGCCAACCCGGTGCGCGGGCGCGGCGAGCCCCTCCCGCCCGAAGAGCAGCGCAGCCAGATGGGACTGCTCGCCGAGGCGCTGCGGCCCTTCCTGAGAAAGACGGGCTCCGACCCGGCGCTGTTCTCCATCGTCGAGCGCATGGGCACGGACCGCATCGACGCGATCAACTCCCTCGACGCCCTCGACAAGACGCTGAACCCGCCCGCCCCGAAGAAGGAGCCCCTTTCCAACGCCGCCCGCGCCAAGATCGCCGAGAAGCAGACGAACCGCACCGCCCTCGTCGTCGGGCCCCTCATCGGTGCCCTCATCGTCGCGGCGGGCGTCGCCGGCATCCTCCTCTTCGGGTCGAAGCCCAAGGCGCGCGACTTGGAGGTCTTCATCAAAATCCCCGCCGGGAACTTCCCCTTTCAAGAAGGCGAGGAAGTCGATCTGCCCGAGTTCTGGATCGGGCGGCACGAGGTCACCATCGCCGAATACGCCCGCTTCCTCGACGATCTCGCGGCCCATCCCGCGAAGCGCGACCTCGTCCGCCATCCCGAGCAGCCCGCCGAGAAGACGGACTACACCCCGGAGAAATGGTCGCAATACCATGCCGCCGCGATGAAGGGCGGGAGCTTCCTCGGCGGCAGGCTCGACCCGAACTGCCCCGTCGTCGGGGTCGATTTCTGGGACGCCCACGCCTACGCGGTCTGGCGGGGCGGACGCCTCCCCACCGAGCAGGAGTGGGAGAAGGCGGCGCGGGGCCGCTCCGGCAGCGTCTACCCTTGGGGCGACACCCTTGAAAGCGGGAACTTCAACAGCGGCCTCGACCACGACGGCGGGGAGGGCACCATCGCCGGGGGCCTCGACGGCTACAAATACTGGTGCCCCGTCGATGCCATCCCCGCCGACGAGAGCCGCTACGGCGTCGTCGGCCTCGCGGGGAACGTCAGCGAGTGGACCGATACTTGGGGCGCCCTCCCCGACTCCCCCGACCGCCGCGCGCCCTTGAAACGCGGTGCCTCCTTCGCCACGACGTCAGGCTTCGAACTGACCGCCCGGCGCGCCGCCCACAGCGCTTCGGAGCGGAATCTCTACACCGGCTTCCGCATCGTGGCGGATCGCGAGCATCCCGTCCCCGCGGGCGGGCGACCAGGCGGCGATCCCGCCCCTTGAGCGACGGTTGAGGCCGAAATTCCGGTTGTTGAGCGACCCGATGCCGTCGAAGGTAGCGGACTTTCCATGAAAACCATCCTCGCCCCCCTCTCCGGGATCGCCCTCGCCGCGTCCGGCGTCCTCCCTCTCGCCGCCACCGCCCAGGACGCCCCTCCGGCTCCGAACGCCGCGCCCGCCCCTGAAGCCGCCGCCGCTCCGCAGGAGCCGGCTTCCGCTCCCGCCCCGATGGCCGAGACCGACGTGGTCGTCGAGGTCGATGGCACCCCCATCACCGTGCTCGACGTGCGCGAGTATTTCACCGGCCGCTACGGTCGTCAGTTCGAGCAGATGCCCGCCGAGCAGCGCGCCCTGATCGAGCCGCAGATCCAGCGGATGGTCATGGACCAGTTGATCCAGAAGACTCTCCTCCTCAACGCCGCGAAGAAAGAGGGCTTGGAAGCCGGCAAGGAGGAGATCGAGTCGAGCCTCCAAGCCATCGCCGCGCAGATCCCCGAGGGCGAGAGCATCGAGGACTTCGCCAAAGCCGCCGGCGTCAGCCTCGACCGCATCCGTCTCCAGATCGCGGACGACACCAAGATCCGCAAGCTCATCGAGAAGGTCACCGCCGACGTCGCCAAGCCGGCCGAGGCCGAGGTGAAGAAATATTTCGACGAGCATCCCGAGGAGTTCGAGCAGAAGGCCAGCGTCGAGGCCTCCCACATCCTCATCTCCACCCAGGACATCACCGACGCGACCCAACTCGCCGCGAAGGAGAAGATCGCCAAGGAGTTGCGCGAGGAGCTGGTCGAGAAGAAGGGCGAAAACTTCGCCGAGATGGCCAGCCTGCACTCCAGTTGCCCGAGCAAGGCCCAAGGCGGCGACCTCGGCGAGTTCGAGAAGGGGCAGATGGTGCCTGAATTCGAGAAAGCCGCCTTCGCCCAGGAGGTCGGCGCGATCGGGGATCTGGTGAAGACCGATTTCGGCTACCACATCATCAAAGTGAACGGTCGCAAGGAGGCGAAGACCTTGGAATTCGCCGAGGTGAGCGCAGAACTGACCGAGGATCTCCACGACCAAGCGAAATCCGAGAAGATCGGAAGCTACGTCGAGGGTCTGCACAAGCAGGCGAAGATCGTCCAGCCGGGAGCCGAAGCCCCCGCCGAACCTGCAGCGGACGCCCCCAAGGCCGAAGCCCCCGCCCCGAAGGAAGGTCCGGCCAATTGACCCCTGCGGCGACGAGGGATTGGCGTGAATGCGCTCGCAGGAGGAGGTCGCGACGGTGGATTCGCCGCACTAGACTAGGATTGTATACATGAATTGCCGTCCCCTCCTGCTGCCTTTCTTCGCCATCGCCACCTCCGCCGTCCACGCTGCCCCCCCGGTGACGCTGACCGAGGCGGAGGACCGCCTCCGCGTCGAGATCGGCGGCGAGCTGTTCACGGAATACCTCTTCAAGGGCGAGGAGCGCTTCTTCCCCGTCTTCTACCCCGTCCTCGGCCCCGGCGAAGTGCCGATGACGCGGCGCCACCCCTTCGAACCCGTCGAGGGCGAGGACACCGACCACCCGCACCACCAGTCGCTCTGGTTCGCCCACTGCGACATCAACGGGCACAACTTCTGGGCCGTGCAACCCCACGGCGGGCGGGTGCCGGGCCGCACCGTCCACCAGCGCTTCGCCTCCATCGAGAGCGGGGAGGGCGCGGGCGGGTTCGTCGCGGAGAACCAATACGTCGCCGCCGACGGGACCGTCATCCTGACCGACACCCGCACGGTGCGCTTCATCGCCCCCTCCGATCCGGCGGGGCCGCGATTGATCGACATCGAGATCGCCTTCCACGCCTCGCACGGCCCCGTCTCCTTCGGCGACGACAAGGACGCCGGCATGGCCGTCCGCGTCGCCTACGAGCTCCAGGCGGAGAAGCGCGACAACGAGAAGAAGGCGATGGTCCCCGGCACGGGCCGTCTCCTCAACAGCGAGGGCGTCGAGGGCAAGGACACCTGGGGCAAGCGCGCCCGCTGGCTCGACGCCTACGGCGAAGTCGGCGGGAAGCCCGTCGGCATCGCCATCCTCGACCACCCCTCGAACCCTCGCCACCCCACCTACTGGCATTCGCGCACCTATGGGCTGGTCACTGCGAACATCTTCGGCAAACGCCATTTCGAGAAGCTCGACGACCCGAAGGCGGGCGAACTCGTCCTCCCCGAGGGCGAGACCGTGGTCTTCCGCTGGCGTTTCGCCTTCCACCAGGGCGATCCCGCGCAAGCCGGGGTAGAGGGGCTCTTCAAGGCGTTCGCGTCGGAGTGAAGGCCCGCCCCGGCCCGGAACGGATTCATTTGCCCCCGTCGCGGGGCCGCCGTATCCTGCGGACGCCTGCATGAACCTGCCCAACCAGCTCACCCTTGCCCGGCTCGTCCTCGCCTTCGTCTTCGTCGGCGCGCTCTCCATCGACGGCGTCCCCCAGGCGGGCACCATCGCCCTCCTCGTCTTCGCGGTGGCGGCCTACACCGACCTCCTCGACGGGCAGATCGCGCGGAAACGCAACCTCGTCACCAATTTCGGCAAGCTGATGGACCCGCTCGTGGACAAGATCCTCATGGCTGCGGGCTTCGTCCTCCTTTGCGAAAAGGGCTTCTTCCCCGCGTGGATGGTCGTGGTCATCCTCGCCCGCGAGTTCCTCGTCACCGGCCTGCGCCTCGTCGCCTCGGCTGAGGGACTCGTCCTCGCGGCGGAGAACTTGGGGAAATACAAGACCGGTGCCCAGATCACCGCCATCATCTACTTCCTCGTCGTCCTCGCGGCACGGGAGCCGCTCTTCGCTTGGATCAGCCCCCTGCTCGACTGGCGCAGCCTCGGGCCGCATGGGCTCGGCCAGGCGCTCGCTTGGCTCGCGCTGATCCTGACCCTCGTGTCGGGCGCGAGCTATGTCTGGAAGAACCGTCGGCTGCTGGCGGATGCTTGACCGCCTCTCTCAAAACCCGCCTACGCACTGGAAAGTCCAGCCTTTCAGGTAGGCCGTCTCGGGCAGAGTGAGGATCACGGGATGGTCGCGGCGCTGAGTGTGCCGCGCGAGCACGCGCAGGGTCCGCTTCGCATCGACCGAGGCGGCGGCGATGACGTCGTGGAATTCGCGCTCGCTGACGTGGTGGCTGCAGCAGTAGGTCGAGAGGATCCCCTCGGGGCTGAGCAGCTTCAGGGCGCGCAGGTGGATCTCCTTGTAGCCGCGCAGGGCGTCGGCCACCGCCTTTCGCGTTTTCGTGAAGGAAGGCGGGTCGAGGACGATGAGATCGAATTTCCGCTCCTCCGCCTCGGCCGCCTTGAGGAAGTCGAAGACGTTCGCCTCCTGCGCCTCGACCGCGAGGCCGTTGCGCGCCGCGTTCGCCCGCGTCGCGTCGACCGCCGCCGCGCTGAGGTCGAGGGCCAGCACCGAGGCCGCCCCGCCCCGCGCCGCGTGCAGGGCGAAGCCACCTTGGTTGCAGAAGCAGTCGAGCACCGCCTTGCCTTTCGCGAGGGTGCCGACGGCGGCGTAGTTGTCGAGCTGGTCGAGGTAGATCCCGGTCTTCTGCCCCTCCATCAGGTCGATCTCCTGGACGAGGCCGTTGATCGTGAACTCGACCGGCCCCCGCCATTCGCCCGCGAGAAGGCCGATGCGGGCTTCGAGGCCCTCGGCCTTGCGGATGGAGGAATCGTTCCGCTCGATCACCGTAACCTCGCCGAAGATCCCGCGCAGGGCCGCGACGATCAGATCGCGGCGCTGGTCCATCGCGAGGGTGAGGGTCTGCAGGACGAAATGATCCCCGTAGCGGTCCACGACCACGCCCGGCAGCCCGTCGGCCTCGCTCCAGACGAGGCGGTAGACCGGATCGGGGAAGGCCATGACCTCGCGCAGGGCGAGGGCGCGACGGAGGCGGCGGTCGAAGAACTCCGCGTCCAGCTCCTGTTTCCGGCGCGAGATGCGCCGCGCCACGATCTGCGAGGCGGGGTTGTAGATGGCCGTGCCGAGGGGCCGATCTCGGAAGTCTTTCAACGAGACCACCGCGCCGGGCTGCGGGTTGCCGAAGGTCTTCTGCACCTCGGTGGCATAGACCCAGTCGTGGCCGTGGAAGATGCGGGAGCGGGGTTTGACGACGATTCCTGGCATGGCCGAGTCTGGACCACAATCCGGGTTCCGTCAAAACGGTCCGGAACCTGCTTTCCCCTCCGAGTACCGGCCTCTCGCGGAAAGGCGTACCCTGACATTGTCGCCCGGAGGCCGGATATTTCCCGACGATCCACGGCATGTGGCACTCCCGGTCCAACGGCGCACGATTCTTGACCCTGTTCCTTGCGTTCGGAACGGGAGCCGCCGTCGCGCTCGATCTGGAGCAGCATCCCGGCAAGGCGATCTACGAAAAGCTCTGCCTCGATTGCCACGGCCCCAAGGGCGAAGGCGTCAAGGGCAAGGCCGACGACCCGCTCGTCGGCAGCCGCACCCTCGAATCCCTCGCGGGCCGCATCGACCGCACCATGCCCGAGGACGAGCCGGAGCTCTGCGTCGGCGAGGACGCCAAGACCGTCGCCGCCTACATCTACGACGCCTTCTACTCCGTCGAGGCCCGTGCCCGTAACACCCCGGCCCGCATCGAGCTGAGCCGACTCACCGTGCCGCAATACCGCAACTCTGTGGCCGATCTGGTGGTCAGCTTCCGCTACGATCCCTGGATTCCCGAGGAGCGGGGGCTCAAGGCCAACTACTTCGGCGACCGCAGCTTCACCGAGCGCAAGGAGTTCCGAGAGCAGAAGAAGCCCGACAAATACGAGCGGGCCGATGCGACGGTGAAATTCGACTTCGGCGAGGGCATCCCGAAGCACGACGAGGCCAAGGAATTCTCCCCCGAGCAGTTCTCGGTCCGTTGGACGGGCACCCTCCTGCCGGACGAGACCGGCGTTTATGAATTCGTCATTCGCACCCGCAACGGCATCACCCTCTGGGTCAACGACGTCGACCGCGGCGAGGAGGCGGGCGGCAAGACCATCGACGGCTGGGTCGTGCCGAACAACGAGGTGCGCGAGGAGACCGGCAGCGTCTTCCTCGTCGGCGGCCGCCCCTACCCCATCCGGCTCGACTTCTTCACCTACAAGGAGAAGGCCGCTTCCATCGAGCTGCTCTGGAAGACGCCCCACGGAGTGCTCGAAACCATTCCCACCCGCAACCTCGCGCCGAACGGATCGCCCGAGACCCTGCTCGTCGATGTGCCTTTCCCCGCCGACGACCGCAGCGTCGGCTACGAGCGCGGCACGATGGTCTCGAAGGCCTGGTTGGAGGCCGTCACCGCCGGAGCAGTCATGGCCTCGGACTATGTCGTGAAGCGGCTCGACGAGCTGGCGAGGACGAAGCGCGACCAGCCCGACCGCCGCCAGAAGATCGAGGAATTCGCCGGGCAGTTCGTCGCCCGCGCCTTCCGCCGCCCGCTCTCGGAGGAGGAGAAGGAGCGCTTTGTCAGGGTCCATTTCAAGGACGACGCGGCTCCCGAGCAGGCCGTGAAGCGCATCGTGCTCCAGGCTCTCACCTCGCCGCGCTTCCTCTACCCCGAGCTCGCCTCCGAGGGCAAGCCCGACGGCTGGGCCCTCGCCTCGCGGCTCGCGCTTTTCCTTTGGGATTCCGTCCCGAACCAGAGGCTGATCGACCTCGCCTCGAAAGGCGAGTTCGACAAGCCCGAGAGGCTCGACGGCATTGTCAGCGAGATGGTCTGGCACTGGCGCACCCGGGCGAAGATGCGCGGCTTCTACCATCACTGGCTTGAGATGGAGCGAGCCGACGAGCTGGTGAAGGACAAGGAGGCCTTCCCCGGCTTCGATCCCGCCATCGCCGCCGACCTGCGCACCTCCCTGCTCATCTTCCTCGACGAGGCCACCTGGAGCAAGGACAAAACGGACGGCTACCGCCAACTTCTCCTCTCGGCGGAGGTCCCAATGAACGAACGCCTCGGCAAGTTCTACGGCGTCGAGGTGAAGGGTGATTTCCAGCCCGTGGCCCTTGACGGCGGGAAACGTGCCGGGCTCATCACCCATCCCTACCTTCTTTCCTATCTCGCCTATCACAACAACACCTCGCCCATCCATCGCGGCGTCTTCCTGACCCGCCACCTCCTCGGGATGCCCCTGAAGTCGCCCCCGATGGCGAACGAGTTTAAGGACAGCGGTTTCGACCCGAACCTGACGATGCGCCAAAAAGTCGTCGAGATGACCAAGTCGCAGGACTGCATGGGCTGCCACGTCACCATCAACCCCCTCGGCTTCAGTCTGGAGAACTACGACGGCATCGGGCGCTGGCGCGAGCAGGACCGGGGCCGTCCCGTCGATGCGACCAGCGATTTCCATACCGACGACGGGCGCGACCTGAAGCTGAGCGGCCCCCGCGACGTCGCCGAGCTCGCCGTCGCCAGTCCCTCGGCCCATCGCGCCTTCATCGAGAAGCTCTTCCACCACTTCGTGAAGCAACCCGTCCGCGCCTACGACGTGGACGGGATGGAGAAGCTCCGCAAGACCTTCGAGCAAAGCGACTATCAGATTCACTATCTCATCCGCCAGATCGCCCTCACCGCCATGACCCACTCCGGCGGGGCCGACGATCGTTTTGCCAAACGCTGACTTACCTCTTACTCTTTACTCCTTACTCTTACTCCTCGCCACTCCCCTGACTTCCGAACGAGGAGTAAAGAGTAAGAGTAGGAGAGACCAACGCCATGAAACCAACCCGCCGCGATTTCCTCCGCCACCTCGGCGTCTCCAGCGCCGCCCTGCCCTTCCTCGCCGGCCTTCCCGGCCTCGCCGCCGAGGGACGGAAGAAGCAGCGCCTCATCTTCCTGTTCTCGCCGAACGGCACGATCCCGTGGGAATTCTGGCCCGAGGGCGAGGGACTGAACTTCAAGCGCATCCTCAAGCCGCTCGAACCCTTCAAGGACCACGTCCTCACCCTGAAAGGCGTCAACAACAAGGTCGATGGTGACGGCGACCGTCACATGCGCGGGATGAGTTGTCTCCTCACCGGTACCGAGCTGCTCCCCGGCAACATCCAAGGCGGCTCCGACACCCCCGCCGGCTGGGCCAGCGGCATCTCCATCGACCAGGAGATCAAGAACTTCCTCCAGAGCCGCGAGGAGACGCGCACCCGCTTCGGCTCGCTCGAATTCGGCGTCGCCGTGCCGAACCGCGCCGACCCGTGGACCCGCATGTGCTACGCCGGGCCGAACCAGCCCATCGCCCCCGTCGACGACCCCCAGCAGATGCTCGGCAGGCTCTACGGCGGCATGAAGGACCGCGAGAGCCTCGCCTCCATCGTCGACGGCGTGCGCGAGGATCTCGTCAGCGTCTCGAAAAAGCTCGGAGCCGAGGACCGCGCCCGGCTTGAGGAGCACCTCGCCCTCGTCCGCGAGATGGAAACCGAGCTGTCCCAAGCCAACGAGCAGACCGAGCTCGCCCATCCCGTGCCCGACATCGATCCCGACATCGAGCTGGTCAACGACAACACCCCGCGCATCAGCCGGATGCAGATCGACCTGCTCGTCAACGCGATGGCCAACGACATGACCCGCGTGGCGACCCTGCAATACATGCGGTCCGTCGGCATGGCGCGGATGAGCTGGCTCGGGGTGAAGGACGGCCACCACACCCTCTCCCACGAGCCCGACGGCAACGCCGAGGCCGTCGAGCAGCTCGTCAAGATCAACGAATGGTTCGCCGGCGAGCTCGCCTACCTCGTGAAGAAGCTCGCCGGCACCCCCGAGCCCGGCGGCGACGGCTCCATGCTCGACAACACCCTCGTCGTCTGGCTCAACGAGCTCGGCAAGGGCAACAGCCACACCCTCGACGACATCCCCTTCGTCCTCGTTGGCGGCAAGGCCCACGGCATCAAGGCCAGCCGGGCTCTTTCCTTCGACAAGGCCGCCCACAACCGCCTCTGGCTCTCCGTCGCGAATTCGATGGGCCACGGCATCGGCACCTTCGGCACTGCGAAATTCTGCGAAGGCGGCCCGCTGGATCTGGGGTGACCAAAGCGCGGACATGTCCGCGCACTCCAAGGCATCAGCCCGGCACGATCCCGAAGCGCTCTCGCAGCGCGTCCGCGACCTCGTCCATGGGCAGCCCGATGACGTTGCTCATGGAGCCTTCGATGCGCTCGATGACGAGGGCGCCGTGCTCCTGCGCGGCGTAGGCCCCCGCCTTGTCCATCGGGTCGATGATGGCGTGGTAGGCGGCTTGCTCCCCGGGGCTGAGGGTCTTGAAACGCACCGCCGTGGTCACCGTGAGATCGACCGCCTCCCCCGACGCGCCGTGCCGTAGCGCCACCGCCGTGAAGACCTCGTGTGAACGCCCGCTCAGCGAGGCGAGCATACGGGCCGCCTCGACCCTGTCGACCGGCTTGCTCAACACGGTGTCGCCGAGCAGCACCAAGGTGTCGGCGGCGAGGACGACGGCCTCGGGAAAGCGCGACGAGACCGCGGCGGCCTTGTCACGGGCGTTCTCCGCGGTGAGCAGGCGGATGGGCAGGCTCGTGTCCTCGTTCTCCTCGATGCCGGGGGCCTCGACGCGGAAACGGTATCCCGCCTCCGCGAGGAGGTCGCGGCGGCGCGGCGAGCCGGACGCCAGGATCAGTTCGGGCGATCTGCTCATGCGTCGAACTCGCCGGCGAAGAAAGGATTGCTCCTCTTCTCCTCGCCCACGGAGGTGAGGGGGCCGTGTCCGGGGCAGATCACCGTCTCATCGGGCAGGACGAGGATTTTTTCCAAGTTGTTCCGCCACGCGTCGGCGAAGGAGACCAGTCCCCCGCCCATCGATCCGGCGAAAATCGCGTCGCCCACGATGGCGAGAGGCCGCGCGAGGCCCTCGACGAAGTAGGTGGTGCCGCCGGGGGAATGACCGCTCGTGGTCCGCGCCGCCACCCGGAGCGAACCGATGCGGAACTCCGCCCCTTCGGAGAAGGTCTCCGTCCCCGGCCAAGGCTCGGCGCGGTTGGACCAAGCCCGCGCGCCGGGAAAGGCGGCGCGGAGCCCGTCGAGGGCGGCGATGTGGTCGTTGTGGGTGTGGGTCAGAAAGATGGACCCGACCTCCAGCTCCAGCGCTCGGGCGCGCGCCACCAACGGGGTGCTGTCGGTCGCCGTGTCGAAGAAAGCCGCCGCCTTCGTTGCGGGATCCCAGACGAGGTAGGCGTTCACCCGCATGTCGCGGTAGGGCAGGTTGAACATCCCGAGCCCCTCGACCGAGACCGGGCGCGGACGCCAGACCCGCGAGGCGGCCATCGCGAGGGCGCGCGGCGAGAGGGAGAGGGCCGTCGCGACCTTGGCTAAGGCCGCCTCATCGCAGAACTCCCCCCGGCAGAGCCGGGCGAGGACGTCGCGGGGCACGCCGGTCCGCTCAGCCAGTTCGGATTCGGACAGATGCCGACCGCGCATGGCCTTGGCGACGATGTCCTCGAACAGATCCTCCAAGGAGATGGGGGGTTCGGAATTCATGATAAAAAATTTTCGATTTTTCTTGTCCTTCGCCGCCAAAACTGGCATTCTCGGGATGGAAATGGTATTTACGATGTCATTTCCGGCATTAAATAAGCCTTCGGGCGCATCATAAACCAAAACATACCCAAAAACCACACCATGAAAGTGAACAGCAAACTACGGGGTGCCTTCACCCTGATCGAGCTGCTGATCGTCATCGCGATCATCGGCATCCTCGCGAGCGCCTCCATGCCCGCCTTCAACAGCATCCGGGAACGGGGCAACCGCACCAAGGATCTGAGCAACATCAAGAACATCCTGCTCGCCTGTCGAGCCTTCGCGGTCGACTACGACGGCCTCTTTCCCTCCTACCCCACGGATGGGGATGGTGAGGAGGGCGGGAAATTCGGCACCTCGACCGAGGCGTTCAACGAGTTGGTCCCGGACTACATGGACACCGAAGTCGTCTTCTGGATCCAGACGAAGCATCCCGACAAGATGCTCCCGCCGAACGAAGACGGCGAAGTGGAGGGCAAGGAGAACGTCTACGCCTACGTCACGGGCCAGACCGACACGGGCTACAGCCGCTCCCCGCTCGTCGCCGACGGGCTCATGGAAGGTCCCGGCACCTACGGCGAATACCACCCTTGGCTGAAGTCCAAGAGGGCGATCATCGGCTATGTCGGTGGCCACGCCCAGGAGGAGGTCCTCACCGAGGCCTCGCCCGGCGCCTCGGTGCGCAGCAAGGACGGTCGCACGCGGAACATCTTCACCCAACGCGAGGAGGGCACCGAGGGCAGCGGCTGGCTCGACGTGCCCGTGGACAACGTCCTCCTCCCCGACTAAACCGTTTTTCCCGCAGAGGAAACCCCCAAAAACCAAGAAGCCCGTTCCGGTCCGCCGGAGCGGGTTTTTCTTTTCTCCCGCCCCCGCTTCTCCGATTGCCCGTATTTCTCGCACCCTTTCTGCTGCGACTTGCTGCGGGCCACCCCGGCTTCGTTCCGCCCGTATTTCCCCTTGGACAGTATGCTCTCATACAGCCCGGCGGGGAAATCCGACCGCGCCTTGCCGAAGCGGCCCTCGCTGCGTCTCGCGACGAAAGGGTGCGAGAAATACGGGCTTGTCGGCATCGCGCCCCCGGTGGACGATTCCGCCGTCCGCCGATGACCGCCCTCCGCCGCCAGTATTTCTTCAGCTACGCTGCCATCGGCGGCGTCATGCCGCTGGCGACCGTCTTCCTCCGCGAGCAGGGCGGCTTCGACTTCCTCCACATCGGGCTGGCCATGGCGCTGATGGGCGCGCCCACGCTCTGCTCGCCCGCGCTCCTCACCCTCCTCGCCGACCGCAACCTCGACCCGCGCCGCATCCTCGCGGCGGCGTCCGCGGGCAGCGCCCTCGTGCTCTCGGCGATGTTCCTCTCGCGGGACTCCGCCGCCACCCTCGCGCTCTTCTTCCTCCACGGGCTGTCCTCGGTCGCGATGCTGCCCTTGCAGGATGGCTACTACTTCTCCCTCGCCGAGGAGCGGCGGCGGCTCGGGGAAGGCGTCCCCGAGTATCCGAAAGTGCGCCTCTGGGGCACCCTCGGATACATGCTCCCGAGCCTGATCCTCTACTACCCCCTCTACCGGGGGGCCGGGGTGGGGACGATCCTGCCCTGCGCGGTGGTCTTCAACCTCCTCAGCCTGCTCAACAGCTTCACCCTCGCCCCGGTGGCGAAGGCGCGGCGGACGGGCATGCGCCTGCCCTCGGGGGAGGCGCTGCGGACCCTCCTCGCCCCGAACGTCCGCTGGCTCTGCCTCGGCCTCCTCTTCGCCTATTTCGCCGCCGCGACCTACTACTCCTTCATCGGGAACTACCTCGACGAGGTCGTGGGGGTGCCCCGGCCCTGCGTCGCCCTGGTCATCCAACTGGGGGTCCTCGTCGAGGTCGGCTGCACCCTCCTCATGCCTTGGCTGCAGCGCCTCATCCATCTCAAGGGCATCATGGTCCTCGGCCTCTGCTGCATGGTCACGAGGATGGCGCTGCTCTCCTTTTTCCCCTCGATCCCCGTCGCCGTGCTCGTCCAGTTCGGGCACGGCTTCGAGGTGCTGGCCCTCTACGTCGGCCCGATCATGTTCCTGAACCGGCTCGCCGGGGATGGGTTCCGCAGCTCCATCCAAGGCGTCTTCACCATGGCTGTCGGGGGCACCGCCCGTGTCACCGGATGTCTCACCGCCGGACTCGTGGCGAGCCATTCCGGCCTCGGGACGACCCTCCTTCTCGGTGCCTCCCTTGGCACCTGCTCCCTCTTCGTCATCGCCTTCCTCTTCTCGCGCATCCCCCCGCGCGAGGAGTTGCGGGAAATGGCGGCGACCCCCGGCCCCGCGAACGGCGGGGGGTGATCCGGCCATCGCCCACTTTGCCCCCGGAATCCGAAAAGTGGATGCAGGGACGCGGAAATCGACCATCTTCCCTCTCCATGAGCCACCCAGCCCCAGCATCGGGCACCGCGCCCGTCGAATGGTCGAAAAAGGCCCTCGCCGCCGCCGTTTTCGGCCTGCTCGGCTTCGTCACAGTCTGGCTCGTCTTCGGGCTTCTCGCCGCCGCCCTCGCCGCCATCCTCGGCCACCTCGCGCGGCACGAGACCTCGACCCAGCCCTTGCGCGGGCGCGGCTTCGCCACCTTCGGCCTCTGGCTCGGCTATTTCTCGATGCTTTCCTTCCCCGTCCTCGCCCTTATCGCGGCCGCCGCCTTTCCCGCTTGGGGAACTTGGCGAGCCGGGCAGGACTCCGCCCAGCGGGCCGCCAGTCTCGACCACGCCTCCCGCCTCTTCGTCGCTTGCGAGGACTACGCCCGGGCCAACCGCGACCGCTACCCCTCCGATTGGAACGATCTCGCGGGCCGCTACCTGCCCGCCGTCGAACTCGACGAACTCCTCCGCAGCCCCCATCCCGGCGGAGCACGCGTCGCCTTCGAGATCGTCCCCCACGACCGCCCCGTCCTGCCCGCCATCAGCGATTCCATTATCGTCATCCAGGAGATCGCGCCACCGCTCGCGCGGGAGATCGCCGTGGTCTACGCCAACGGCCAAGCCGCCACCCTCCACAACCCCGCCTACGACGGGCCATGAACTCCCGCCCACTCCTCGCTGTCGTTCTCCTCCTCTTCCTGCTTCCCCTCGCCACCCCGGCGCAAGAGGAGGACAAGCTCTACCTCGCCGCCACTGAAACCGAGGCTCTGAAAGCGAAGGAGGGGCAGAGGGTCGTCGTTCACGGCGAAACCCAAGATTCCGGCAAGTCCGCCTCCGGGACGAACTTCGTCAACTTCAAGGGGGCCGAGTTCTTTCTCGTCGCCTTCAAGAGCGATCTCGGCCGCTTCCCCGAGGGCGAACCCGCCGACCTCTACGACGGCAAGCGCCTCGCCGTCGAGGGGACCGTCTCCGTCTACCAAGGCAAGCCGCAGATCAAGCTGACCGATCCCGCCCAGATCACCGTCCTCGCCCCCGACGCCGTTTTTCCGCCCCCTGAGGTGAAGAAAAAGCCGGAACCGACTCCATCGGATGCCGCCAAACCCGCTCCCGCCGACCCCGGCAAACCGACCGTCGAGGAACCCAAGCGAAAGCCACCCGTCGATCCTTCGGAGTATTTCAAGAAGTGAGGGAGACTCCAGACCCGTCTTCAGGAGACAAAGCAACCCCGCAAGGATTCGAACCTTGACAAACAGAACCAAAATCTGTTGTGCTACCGTTACACCACGGAGTTAAAGTAACTGTGGGGACGGTATCTGGAATTCCCGGCGAATCAAGTCGCCGGGAGGAATTTTTCGTCCCCGCCGCCCGCCGTGAGGAGGCTTGCGGGGACGCAAACAAGGCATCGACAGGGAAACGGGGTTCCCCTACTCTCATGGAGCACCCGATGAAACCATCCCTCCTTCCCCTCGCTGTCGCGGCCTTGGCCGCCCTCGCCTCTCCCCTCGCCACCGCAGAAGACGGTTGGATCTCGCTCTTCGACGGGAAGACCCTGACCGGTTGGAAGCCCTCCTCCCGCGGCACCGCGACCTACACCGTGGTCGATGGCACGATCCGCGGCGAGACGGTCGAGGGCAGCGAGAACACCTTCCTGCTCAGCGAGGAGCAGTTTGGCGACTTCGAGCTGGAGTTCGAGGTGAAGGTCCACGACAGCCTCAACTCGGGCGTCCAAATCCGTTCGCGCGAGAAGACCGAGGCCGACCTCGCCACGACGGGCACGAACGGCAAGCCGGCCACGGACTTGAAGCGCTTCTTCGGCCCCCAAGTCGAGATCGAGGCCTCGCCCGGCCAGTCCGGCTACATCTACGGCGAGGCGACAGGCCTCGGCTGGCTCTCGCCCGAGCCGCAGCAGACCCCCGAGGCGGAACATTCGCATTTCAAGAACGGGGAGTGGAACCGCTACCGCATCGTCGCCAAAGGAGCGCGCATCCAGACCTTCATCAACGGGCAGGAGGTCGCCGACCTGACCCACGAAGGCATCTACCAGAGCCATCCCAAGGGCCACATCGGGTTGCAAGTCCATGGGATCAAAGCGGGCACCGGCCCCTACGACGTGGCGTGGCGGAACATTCGCATCCGCCCCATCCAGTGATTCGCACGGCACGCAGCAGATGAAACGGGTCGTCCTGCTCCTGCTCTCGTTCCCCTTCGCCGGGGTCCTCTTCGCGGAGGACCGCCCCGTGGCGACGCACCAGTCGCTCGCGTGGTTCCCCGACGAGAACGGAAATCCCGCGCCGCTGAAAACGCTCGCCGATTGGGAGCGCCGCCGTGCCGTCATCGTCGCGGGCTTCGAGGGGGCAGCGGGGAAGCTGCCCTCGCGCGACGCGCTGCCCGACCTCGACGTGCAGGTGGCCGAGCGCGTCGAAACGGAACGCTACGTGCGCGAGACGATCACCTTCGCCTCAGAAGCGGGCGACCGCACCCCGGCCTACCTCTACCTGCCCAAGGGCCTCGCGCCGGGCGAGCGCCGTATCGGCGTCGTCGCCCTGCATCCCACTCACAAGACGGGGAAGGCCATCACCGACGGCCAAGGCGAGCGCCCCAACCGCGCCTACGCGAAGGAGCTCGCCGAGCGCGGCCACGTCGTCATCGCGCCGGACTACCTTTCCTTCGGCGGCTACCAAGACTACGATTTCGCCGCCGACCGCTACGAGTCGGGCACGATGAAGGGCGTCTGGAACCACATGCGCTGCGTCGATCTGCTGCTCTCTCGCCCCGAGGTCGATGCGGAGCGGATCGCGGCCATCGGGCATTCCCTCGGTGGACACAACGCGATCTTCCTCGGCGTCTTCGACCGGCGGGTGAAGGCGGTCGTCTCAAGCTGCGGCTGGACGCCGTTTCACGACTACTACGGCGGCGACCTGAAAGGCTGGACGAGCGACCGCTATATCCCCGCGATCCGCGACCGCTACGGGCTCGATCCCGACAAGGTGCCTTTCGACTACTACGAACTGATCGCCGCCCTCGCCCCGGCCGCCTTCTTCTCGAATTCGCCGCTGCGCGACAGCAACTTCGACTGGCGTGGCGTCGAGAAGGTCGCCCCGCAAGTGCGGCGCATCTACGAGCTCCACGACACGCCGGAGAAGCTGCGCATCGCCTACCCCGACGACGAGCACGATTTCCCGACGATTGAACGGGAAGAGTCCTATCGGTTTTTGGAGAAGTGGCTCGGGACGGATTCGGTGAACGGCAAGCCGTGAGCGTGCGGATCGGGGTCAACCCGCTTTTCCCTCAACGCGAGGAAAACTCGAAGCGCAGCACTTCACCGCCCTCCGTCACCTCGACGGCGAGCGGATCGCCTCCCGGTTTCAGGCTGTCCAGCTTTACGACGCGATCCTCGTCCGCGCCGGTCTCCTCCCAGATGCTGCCTTCGAATTTCAGCGTCGTCTTGCCGACGACGGGGCCTTCCTCCACCTTCGCCGAGAACTTGCCCCTGCGTACGCGCACGGTCGTGACGGGCAGGTTCGCATCCTCCGGATGGAAGGAAAGCGCTCCCCAGCTCACCGGATTGCCGTCGAGGAGAACCTCGCCCGACACCGCCGCACGCGCTTGGGCGGGGGCGAAGAAGAAACGCGAACGGAGCCAGTCGGAGAGATGGCCGGACCAAGTGCCGAGCACGGGATCGGCGAGATACAGCCCGACGCCGTGCGGCCCCTGCTCGTAGACGTGCATCTCGGCGGGGACCTTCTTCTGGCGGAGCGCAAGGTAGAAGCGCACCGCGTTTTCCGCGGGCACGGCGGTGTCGGCGTCGGTCTGGAAGAGGAAGGTGGGCGGAGTCCTCTCGGTGACGTTCAGGTCGGAGGAGAGCTTTTTCGCCCATTCGTCGTCCCCCTCCCGCTCGGGGCCGAGGAGGTTCTTGCGCGAGCCTCCGTGGGTAACGGCGCGGTCGAGGCTGATCACGGGATAGCAGAGGATGGCGAAGTCGGGCCGGGCGCTGGCCTCGTCGATGGCGTCGGAGGGTTCGTAGGCCTTTTCCTCGAAGAGGGTCGCGGCCATGCTTGCGAGGTGGCCTCCGGCGGAGAAGCCCATCACCGCGATGCGGCTCGGATCGAGCCCGTAGTCCGCGGCATGGGCACGCACCCAGCGGATGGCCCGCTGCACGTCGGCAAGCTGGGTCGGATAGTGATGCCCCTGGGTGCCGAGACGGTAGTGGAGGACGAAGGCGGAGACGCCTTGCCCGTTGAACCACTGCGCGGGCTGGTGCCCCTCGTGGTCCTTGGCGAGACCGCCGTAGCCGCCGCCGGGGCAGATCACCACCGCTGCGCCGTTGTGGCCTTCCTTCCCGCTCGTCGGATAAAGCTGGAGCGAAGGCAAACCGGTTTCGGCATCGACGGGCAGGGCATAGGGCGTCTTGCCTTCGGGCCAGAGCGGGACGCGCTCCTGGGCGGAGGACCATCCTGACAAAACAACAAGGAAGGCGAGGGTGGGCAGGGTTTTCTTCATGGTTTCAAAGGCCGAGGTTGGATTTGATGGATTCGAGTTCGGCGCGGAGCGTGGACACTTCCTCCTTCAGCGAGGCGATCTCCTCCTCCATCTCCGTGCGCCAACTCGCGGCGGGGGCTTCGCTGCGCGAGGTCTCGGAAACGGGGGCATGGGCGGGGATGTCGTCGCCGCAGAGGGTGTGCATGTAGGTCGCGACGCGGCGACCGCCTCCGGCGGGGATGAGCTTCACGATGGGCTCGGGGGTGTGGGCGGCCATCTCGTCGAGGACGCGCTGGACACGGTCGAGGTCGGCGAAGGGGTGCATCCGCTCGGTACGCTGGCGCAGCTCGCCCACGGTCTGCGGCCCGCGCAGGAGGAGGGCGCAGAGCAGGGCATGCTGGCCTTTCGTCAGATAGGGATATTTGTTCTCAAGGGTGTGCTTGCACTTCGGCACCCGCGCCCCGGCTTGGTGGACGAGGATGGAGAGCTTCTTGTAGCGCAAGCCCTCCATCGCTTCCTCGACCGTGTCGGTGCCGAAATCGACGACTGGCTCGCGGTTGCTCGACTGGTTGCAGGCGGAGTGGAGGCTGTTGAAGGTCAGCGGATACTGGTCGGGCGTGGTTGCCTCCTTTTCGAGAAGGCAGCCGAGGACGCGCGACTCCTCGAAGGTGAGAAGGGCGACGGGTTTGTCGGGGGCGGATTCGGGGAGGAGGTAGGGGGATTCTTCGGACATGGTAGACACGGGGACTCTACCCATTTCCGAAAAATCTGCCAAAGCGATTCCGCAGTTCCTAGAAACCCTCCAGCACGGCGAGGAGCCGTTCCACATCCTCTTCCGTGTTGTAGCCGTGCAAGGCCACCCGGATGCGCCCGGCCTGATGCATCACATGGATCTCCTCGCGTTCGAGCGCGGTGTGGATCGCTCCCGCTTGGGGATGCTTGAAGGAGACGATCCCGGCTGGAAACTCCGGACGGAGCGGTGCCAGGGGCTCGATCCCCAGATTCGCGAGACCGGCGTGGACACGCGCCACGAGCGGATCGGCATGGCGCGAGATCGCGTCGATCCCGATCCCGTCGAGATAGCGCAGCGAGGCGTCCAGCGCGTAGAGCGAGACGAAGTTCGGCATGCCCACGGAGAAGCTCGCCGCGCCCTCCCTTGACACGGCCCGCTCGAAGCGGTCCGCCTCGAAGGCGTTGGTCAGATGATACCAACCTCCCGCCCGCGTCGTGAGCCGCGCCGCTCCCGCCTCCGGCACTCCGACGACGCAGCCCCCATGGATTCCGAGAGTCCATTTGTGCGTGCTGGAGACGAGGATGTCGGCGTCGGCGCAGTTGATCGCGATCCGCCCGAATGCCTGGGTGATGTCCACCGAGAGGACGGCCTCCGGGGCGCGCCCGCGCACCGCGTCGCGCAAGGCGGGCCAGTCGATCCGGAAGCCGTTGTAGAAGCTCACGAGCGAGACTTGGACGAGGCGCGTCCGCTCATTGAGCAGGGACACGAGATCGTCCGTTTCGAGCGCGCCGCCGCGGGCCTGCCATACCCGCACCCGGGGTGGCCGGGGCGCGCGCAGCCAAGGCGTCGTTCCGGCGGGGAAGTCGAGATCGCTCACCACGACCTCGTCGTCCGGCGAGAGGTCGAGAGCCCCGGCGAGGAGGTTGTAGGCCTCCGAACTGCACGAGCAGAAGGAGACCTCGGCGGGTTTCAGCCCGAGCAGCTTCGCGCTGATCTCGCGGCAGGCCTCCACTGCGGCGTAGTGCGGCTCGCGCCCGCGCATCCCGAGCTGTTTGTCCTGCCAGTATCGCGTGATGGCCTCGCCGACGCAGCGCGGGGGGATGCTCTCTGCGGCGGTGTTGAGATAGGCGATCCCCTCCAAGGCGGGAAAATCCTCGCGTCGTCGTTCGGGCGTGAGCATCGGGTCCGGTCGCAGGGCGTTTCCTCACAGTTTCCCCGCGATCAGGGCCTCCATCTTCACGATGTCGGCGGCGAAGAGGCGGATGCCCTCCGCCGTTTTCTCCGTGGCCATGGCGTCCTCGTTGAGGAGGAAGCGGAAGCTCTTCTCGTCGAGTTCGATCCGCTCCTGGGGTTCGGCGGCGGCCAGTTCGGGGGAAAGCTTGCGTTCCACCGTGCCTTCGGTCGATTGCAGTTCCGCGAGCAGACCGGGGCCGATGGTGAGGAGGTCGCAGCCAGCCAGTTCGAGAATCTGCCCCGTGTTGCGGAAGCTCGCGCCCATCACCTCGACGGGATAGCCGAACTGCCGGTAGTAGGCGTAGATGCGGCGCACCGACTGCACGCCCGGATCGTCGGCCCCGGTGTATTCCTGTCCGGTGCTCTTTTTGAACCAGTCGTAGATGCGCCCGACGAAGGGCGAAATGAGGGTGATGCCGCCCTCGGCGCAGGCGACGGCTTGGACGAGGGAGAACATCAGGGTCAGGTTGCAGTGGATACCCTCTTTCTCCAGCGCGGCGGCGGCGCGGATGCCCTCCCAAGTCGAGGCGATCTTGATGAGGATGCGCTCGCGCGGCACGCCTTCGGCCTCGTAGAGCCGGATGATCTCGCGGGCCTTGGTGAGGGTGCCTTCGGTGTCGAAGGAGAGGCGGGCGTCGACCTCGGTCGAGACCCGGCCAGGGACGATCTCCAGGATTTCCTTGCCGAAGGCGACGAGGACGTGGTCGATGATGGCCGAGACGAGGGCTTCGCCAGAGAGGGGCGAGGATTTCAGATCGGCCACGGCGCGGTCCACGAGAGGCGCGTAGGCCTCCTGCTGCGCCGCCTTGAGGATGAGCGAGGGATTCGTCGTCGCGTCCTGCGGGCGGTAGGAGCGCATCGATTCGAAGTCGCCCGTGTCGGCGACGACGACAGTGGATTGCTTGAGCTGGTCGAGGAGGTTTGCCATGCCGCAACGGTCGCGGAAATGGCCGGGCTTGTCCACCGGATCCGGGGGCGTGGCGGAAACGTTTCGCGGACGGTCTTGGCTGCTTACCGCCTCCGCTGGCCGCCTTCGCCCGGATCGACCCATTTTGCGCTGGCGGCGGCCTTCGTGCCGAAGGACTTCTCCGCGATTACCTTGCCATCCTTGCGGATCTGGACAGAGAGGCCCTCGAGGGTGTCGATGTGCTCGTCCCTCGACCCGTCGGCGTAGTACCAACCCGGGGCCAACTCGCTTTGGCTGATCGGGATGAGGTCCGTCTCCGCCGTCTTCGACTTCAAATATTCGACCGTGCCGAGGTCCATGCGGCCCGCCCTCACGAGCAGGCCGCCGGCGGGAATCAACCCTTGGTGCAACTCCCCTGCTTGGCGGGCGCGGGATTTCGCGGTTTTGGAGAGGTTGTAGAACACCTCGATCCCCTCGACCGGGGTGCCCGCATTGCCCGACTTCGACCGGTTCTCCACCTTGATGACGAATTTCCAAGTTTCGTAGACCACGATCAGGGTGTCCTCGGTGGTCTTCCTCCGGTCCACCCGTTTCCGCTCCGCCTGGATGTCGAAGTCGTAGGTTTGCTGCGACGGGTTCGCCTTGCGCCATTCCGCGATGTGGGACTGGTCCTCGGCGGAGAAGAAGGAGATGCCTCCCGTGACTTGGGTGCCGTTCTCGCGTTTCAGCGTCACCTCGGCCTCGGTCGCGGAGACGATGGCCGCACGCATCTTCTGGCCGGAGTGGTTCGTGAACTCGCGATACTCCTCGGAGCGTCCGTTCATCGGGCAGATGAGGAGCGCGGCGGCCAGCGCAAGGAGGAGGGTTCGCCGAGGATGGAGAAGTGGGGCCGGTCCGTTCATATGAGGCGAGAGGTGGATGTTCCGGGAAAGAGGGCGATCCGGGACTTTCTCCGTCTCCAGATCTCCGCGCATCGTAGCCCCAAGCCGCAAGGGCAGGCAAGCCTTTTTCGGTGGAAATTCGGCCTCGCGCCCGCTAGCCTATGGATCATGGCAGCCACGGTCTTCGAAATGGAAAGCATCTCCGTCCAGCGAGGCGGACGGAGAATCCTCAATGGAATCAACCTCCGCGTCGAGCGCGGCCAGCACTGGGTCATCCTCGGCGGAAACGGTTCGGGGAAGACCTCGCTCCTGAACGTCCTCATGGGCTACCTCACCCCGACGACGGGCGAGGTCCACATGCGCGGGCGCGAGGACGCGGTGAACTCGGCCACGCAGAGCTGGGACGACTGGCGGAAGCGCATCGGGTTCGTCAGCAGCAGCATCTCGCAACTCGTCGAGTCCGCCGAGACCGGACTGGAGATCGTCCTGTCCGGACGCCACGCCATGGTCAACTACTGGCAGCACGAGGACGATCCCTCCGGCATCCGCGCCGCCGAAAAGATTCTGGAGAAGGTGAATTGCGTCGGCCTCCGCGACCAGCCTTGGGCGACGATGTCGCAGGGCGAGCGGCAGCGCGTCCTCATCGGGCGCGCCCTCATGGTGCCGAAGATGGAGGTGCTCGTCCTCGACGAACCCTGTGCCGGGCTCGATCCGGTCGCCCGCGAGCATTTCCTGCAATTCGTCGAGGAACTGACGGAAAAAGGCTCCTTCCGTTCCCTCGTCCTCGTGACCCACCACGTCGAGGAGATCATCCCCGCGATCACCCATGCCCTCGTCCTCAAGGACGGCAAGGCGGTTTCGCAGGGGGAGAGGCGCCGCGCCCTCAATTCCTTCAGCCTTTCCGAGGCCTTCGGGGCGGACCTGAAACTGCGCTCCCGCCTCGGTCGCTACCGTCTCTATTACGGCGACGAGTTCATCCCCGAAGGCGGGCAGGTGGTTTAGGCCCCTGCCGGGAAAGTTTCAAGGTTCTTTGTGCCAGGCTTTTCTCGCGGTGCGGTCGTATTTCCGATGCTCGCGGAGGCGTTTTTCGAGGCGGGCTTTCAGGCGGGCCTTGGCGGAATCGGACGGCTTCGCCGTGGCCGTGCGCCGCGTGGTGGCGGTGATCAGTTTCACGAGGGCTTTCACGTCCGCGAGGGAGACGTATTCCTCCGCGATGCCGCGCTCCGGCGGGCAGTTGTGGTAGTTCCCGAGCAGAACGGAGATCCCCGCCGCCGGGATGCCATGGAGGTTCATCGCAGTGGCTTCGCAGGAGCCTCCGTCGAGCAGGGCGCGCTGGTGCGGGATCTTCGCGTCGGTGGCGGCGTCGAGGAGTTCGGCGGTGACGCCGTCGTGGAAGACGCTGCTGCGGTCGCCGACGCGGATGACGGGGCCTTTCCCCATCTCCGCCCCGCCGCGCGGAGCGCTGGTTTCAAGGGAGACGAAGCACACGCCCTCGGGCAGCGGCCAGCATTTCGCCAGCTCCATCGCCCCGGCGAAGCCGACCTCCTCCGCCCGGGTGAAGATCCCGTAGACCGTGGCCTCGGCCTCCTCTTCCTCCAGCTCAGCGAACATCGCGACGATGGCGGCGCAGCCGACGAGGTCGTCGCAGACACGGGCGTGGACGAGGCCCTCGCGCAGCTCGAAGGGAGCGAGCCGCCACATCCCGAACTCGCCGAACCATTCCACCTCGTGCGAGTCGAACCGATCCTCCGGCACGCCGCCGAGGAAGACCGCCTTCCCCCCGTGGCGCACCCAGCCCGGATGGTCCATGTGCGCGGCGAAGGCGAGGCTCGCTTTCCGCCTCCCGCGTCGGTAGCGGGCGATCAGATTGCCGAAGGCGTCCTCCGTCACCGCCACATGCGGCAAGCCCGCAAGCCGCCTGCGGATCTCCCTCGCGACGTGGTATTCGTGGAAGGGCGCGGTCGGGGTCGACAGGATGGCGCGGAGGAGGGAGACGAAGGTGGCGTGGCGCATGGATCGGACGAACGGTGGACCGCGAACGGTGCGCCGTCCACCCGCGACCTGCGGCCAAAATCCTGCTTGCCCCTCCCCGCCCTTGCGTGGACCGTCCGCCCGCATGTCCCGTTGGATACAATTCCGCTATTGGCTCGAATGGCTCGGGCTGCAGTGGCTTTATTTCGCCATCCCCCTGCTCCCGCGCCGGTTCGCCCACGCCATCGGCGACCTGTTCGGCAGCCTCGCCTTCCACCTCGACCGCCGCGGACACGACACCGCCATCGAGAACCTGACCCTCGCCTTCGGCGGGGAAAAGGACGCGAAGGCGATCCGCCGCCTCGCCTGCGACTCCTACCGCTCCTTCGCCCGCACCGTGATCGACCTGTTCTGGAGCCGCCGCCTCCACGAGGGGAACTTCACGGATTTCTGCGAGTTCGAGCCCGAGGATCTCGAAGCCATCGAGCGCACCCGCGAAACCGGCGCGATCTGGGTGACGCCGCACTACGGCAATTTCGAGTGGCTCGCCTTCATCATGGGCTTCCTCGGCTTCCGTTTCACCATCGTGGCGCAGGACTTCCGGAATGCCAGCCTCATCGAGACCTACAAGGAAAACCGCGAGCGCTCCGGCCACGAGGTCATCCCCCAGCGCGGGGCCGCCATGCACCTGCTCGAAAGCCTTGAGAAGGGAGGCCATGTCGCCTTCCTCACCGACCTCACCATCAAGCCCGGTAAAGCCGCGGCGCTGATCGAATGCTTCGGGCGCAAGATCAGCGCCACTGCGCTCCACGCCAAGCTGGCGCAACTCACTGGCCTGCCCATCATCCCCGGCATCTGCATCCCCCAGCCCGACGGTCGCTATCTTCTGAAAGGCTTCAAACCCCTCGAATTCGGCCCCGACGCCACCGAGCAGTCCATCGCCCAAGCCTGCTGGGACATTTTCGAACCCCACATCCGCGAGCACCCCGCCCCTTGGCTCTGGATGTACAAGCACTGGCGCTACCTGCCGGAAAAAGCCGAGGTCGCCTACCCCTCCTACGCCCAGAGCATCCCGGCTTTCGACAAGCTGGTGGCCCGGATGGAGCGGGGCTGAGCGCGCGCCGTCAGGCGTCCGCCAAGATCCAGCTTTCAGGCACGATGTCGGATGCGTCCCCGCCGCGCTCGCCGAACCAGCGCCCCGGCGCGACCACGATCTTGTCCGGCGAGGGATCGAGCCACGCCCCCCACCAAGAGAAGCTGGAATTCGCGATGATGTGGTGCCGACAAGCGGCCATCAGCCTCAGATCCTCGAAAGCGGCAGCACCGTCGTTGTGCCTCAGCACCGTCTTCGGCCCGGGCAGCCGGATTTCGCTCTCGGCCCAGTCGGGGGCGTCGGAGAAGACGTAGAAGTCCGGCGTCCCGCCGAGCCGCTCGCACAGCTCCTGAGCCGCCGCCGCGTAGTAGGACGGGGCGAGCGCGAGGAAAAGGTCCCGGTTCTTCGCTTGGCTCACGTAGTCGCCCCGGCGCACATGGACCGACACGGCGGCGGGCGACTCCCGGATGCGGGCGAGCCAGTCCGCGTTGGCCGCGCTCGGCGGCGTCCGCGGTGTCAATTCGGCGCGGATCGTGTCGGCATGGTCCTCGAAGTAGCGTTCGCTCTGCCAGTAGCCGTGGAGGATCGCGCCGTCGCCGAGCGCGAGGACGCGAGGCTCGAAGGCGGTACCCCGCTCCCGGCACAGCCGACCGTCGCGGATGGCGCGGAACTTCCACCAAGCGTAGCGCAAACCGGCCCGGCGGTCCGGCGGGAGCTCCCCGTCGCGCCCGATCCTCGCCGCGACGGGAAAATCGCCGAGCGCGTATTCGTGTTTGGGGTCGTCGATGAAATCACGCGCGTCGAGGACGAGCTCGACGCCGTTGCGCAACGCGACGGCCCGCGCCACGGCGTACTGGAACATCTGGTTGCCGAGACGACCGCGCAGCCTCGCGAAAATCATGGGCCACCCCCTTCCCGGCGGCTGGCTCGGGCGGACAGGCGGGCAATCCCGCGCCGATAGCGCCAGCGTTTCCATTCGCGGGCGACCCGCTCCGACAGCGATTTGGTGCTGGCGGACGAGATCGTGCTGCCGCCCAGCCCGGCGGTGTTGTCGGTCAATCCCGAGGGCCAGACGCACGACATCTCGACCCCGGTCAGCCAGCGCATTTGCAGGACGACATCCACCGGACGGTCGATCGTCTCCGTCATCGCGAGGAGACGCTCCGCCGCCGCCCGGCTCACCATCTGGCCCGAAGTCCGTAGCGGCGTGACGTGCGGAGCCTCAAGGCGCACCTCGCCGTCGGCGTCGAGCAACGCGCCGCCCGTCGGCAGCGGCCTCACTTGGAACTGGATGTATCCCTCGCGCTGGATGTGCTTTTCAGCGAGCGCCACGGCCCGCGTGAAGAGCGGGAGGTCCATCGTCACATCGTCCTCCAGGATCAGGGCGGCGTCCAAGCCCTCGTCGAGGATCCGCCGCCACGCGGCGCGGTGGCTGAGGCAGCAGCCGAGCTCGCCCGGACGCAAGCGGAAAGGATACCCCGGCTCGTGCAGGCTAGGACGGTAGAAGGCGGCGATCTCCTCCGGCGACATGCGGGTGCCATCGACCGCGTCGAGGATCTCCGCGTCACCCGGGAAATCCTCGACGAGCGCCCGCGCCTGCGCCCGTCGCCCCTCGGCACGGGCCAGATGGATGACGAAAGCCCGGGTCATGCCGTCTGCCGCATCCTCCCCCGGTCGGCGGAAGGCCAAAGACTGGCGGCGGGGAGGGTCTGTGGTTTCATGGGGATTGTCGGAGGCGTGAACCAGTGTGGCAGACGATCTTCGGGAAGGCAACGCCAATCCGACGGATAACGTTTGGCGCACAGGACGCTAGCTTTTCCGCACCACGATCTCCACCCGTCGGTTCAGGGACTGCTGTTCGGCGGTGCCGCCCGTCGAGACGATGGGGCGGGTTTTGCCGAGGCCGACCACTTGGATGTTCGAGGTGTCGATGCGGAGTCGTTCCACGAGCCAGCGCCGCACCGCCTCGGCGCGTTTGAGGCTGAGGTCGAGGTTGAACTGGTCGCCGCCGAAGCTGTCGGTGTGCCCCTCGATGACGAAGGTGGCGTCGGGATTGGTCTGGACGACGAAGGCGAGCTTCATCATGCTGAGGCGGGCCTCCTCCTTCAATTCGTACTCGTTGTATCCGAAGAGGATATCGGTGGGCAGGGCGATCTTCTCTTCGCCGACGGGGAGACCTCCGGTGCGTCCGATGAGGTCGTCGAGGCTGGCGTAGCCCTTCACGAACTCGTCGGCGTTGTTCCCGAAGGCCTTGGCGGCGGCCTCTTTGAAAAAGTCGTCGGTATCGACTCCGGGACCGGCCTCGGCGGCGTTCACTTCCAGCAAGGGCTGGCTCATGGAGACCTTGGCGGAGGATTCGACGAGCTTGTTGCGCATCGCCGCGAGATCTTGGGAAAGGATCTCGGCGGCGGAGATCTCAAGTGCGCTGGCCGCGAGGTCGAGGGATTGCCCGGAAGCTTGGCCGGGGGCCTTGGGGGCCTCGGTCGAGAAGAACTGCGGCGACTCGACGGGCGAGAGGCGGATGGGCTCGTCCTTGATCTTCTCCAGCAGGTCGAATTCGTCGAGGCTCTTGTCGGTGAGGTCGAGGTCGCTCAACTTCTCGGGCTTGAGCTCGGCTCGCTCGGGCGTGGTCGGGTCGGCGAGGATCTCGTTGAGCTGGTCGCGGTCGATGGTGGCCTGCTCGCGCCGGGAGCGCCACACGATGCCGTCGTCTTCCGCGCTGTTGGCCCGGCGCTCGATGGTGCCGAGGAGGACGTAGATCCCGATATGGACCGCCACCGAAACGAGGATGGCGAGGAGGATCCACCAGCCGAGGTTGCGGGTTTCGACTTTGAAGACGGACTTGCCCGGGATGCCGGGGTGCCAATTGTATTCGGAAGCCATCGAGGCGGAATCCGGGGAGGAGGGGATTCGGGCGGAAATCTAACCCATTTTCCAGTTTCGGCAAAAGGGGATGCCGGGGTATAAGGGAGCGTTGAAACATTTACTTTGGCAGATCCTCCGCTCGTTCGACCCCGCACCGCATCGCATCGGCCGTTCGCTGATGCTGCGCGGGCTGGGGCTGGTCTACCTCGTCGCGATCACCTCGTGGTGGACGCAGGCGGCCCTGCTTGTGGGCGAAAACGGGCTGGTTCCCGCCTCGCGGCTGCTTGAGTTCGTGGGCGGACGGCTCGCGGAGGAGGGAAAAGCGGCCTTCCCCGCCCTGCCCACTCTCTTCTGGTTCATCGGCGCGTCGGACTTTGCCCTGCACGCGGTCTGCGGCGTCGGCTGTGTCCTCGCGACGCTCGTGGTCGCGCGACGCTTCACGGGTCCGGCCCTCGCGGGACTGTGGGCGATCTACCTTTCACTGGTGAATACAGGCGGGGTCTTCATGAGCTTCCAGTGGGACATCCTGCTGCTGGAGGCGGGTTTCCTCGCCCTCTTCCTCTGCCCTTGGGGAGCGAACATGTCTTGGCGCAATCCGCCGCCGCTCACTCCGGTGAACCGCGTCGCCTTGGTCTTCGCGTGGTTCCTGATCGCGAAGCTGATGTTCCTCTCGGGTTGGGTGAAGCTGGCTTGGGCTTCGCCCGCTTCACCGGAATGGTGGCCCGACGGCACGGCGATGACCTACCACTACATGACGCAGCCGCTCCCGACCTGGATGGCGTGGTGGATGCACCAGCTCCCGGCTGGGTTCCACAAGCTCTCGCTGGTCCCGATGCATCTCGTCGAGATCGTCCTGCCCTTCGCGGTCCTTTTCGGACGCTGGGGGCGGCTCGTCGCGGCGGCGGGTTTCGCGGGCCTGATGGGGCTGATCCTGCTGACGGGGAACTACACGTATTTCAACTGGCTCGCCATCGTGCTCTGCCTGCCGCTGGTGCAGGACCGTCTCTGGCCGGGCCGGCTGCGGCGGATGCTGCGGATCGATTCGAGGGATGGGAAGGAGGGGAGAAAAGGGGTGACCGCGTTTCGCTATGCTCTGGCTGGGCCTCCCTTGCTCGCGCTCGCCCTGCTGAACCTCCACACCGTCCTGCGCGATCTGCACGCGGCACCGAAACCGCTCTTGAAACGGGATCTCGCTCCGCATTGGCTCGACCGTTTCGCGGGGGCGCTCTCGCCCTTCCACCTCGCTTCGGGCTACGGGCTTTTCCGAACGATGAAGACGGAGCGGCCCGAGATCGTGGTCGAGGGCAGCGCCGACGGGACGGGCTGGCTCGCCTACGATTTCGCATGGAAGGTGGACGGGATCGACGAGCGGCCCCGCTTCGTCGCGCCGCATCAGCCGCGTGTGGCGTGGCAGCTCTGGTTCGCCGCGCTGGAGGGGCGTTTCGACTATCGCAGCCGCAACGCGGCTTGGTTCGAGGCGCTCGTGTGGAAACTGCTCCGGGGCGAGCCCGGGGTGAAGCGGCTGCTCCGGCACGACCCTTTCCCGGACTCGCCTCCGAGACTCGTCCGCGCCCGGCTCATGCGATACGAATTCACCACCTTGGAGGAGCGCCGCGCCAGCGGGGACTGGTGGAAGCGGGTCGTCATCGGCGAATACCTGCCGGAGGTGGCCCTTCCCGCAACGAAGCCCTGACGAAATTTTCCGGGAAGCGCGCCGGATGCTCTGGACCGGAACCCGCCTTCGCGTAAATTGGCGCATCGTCAGGGCGAAGATGAAATCTTTCTGGGTCAACCTCCTCGTGAAAGCGACCCTCCCGCTCGGAACCCGCTGGGTCCGCAAGCAGGAGGCCGCGATCCTGCGCGAAGGACGGCCGCTCCGCGATTGGGAGCGGACTTGGGCGGAGGATGTGGGCGTGCGCCGCCCCGAGGAAGTCCGCATCCTGCCAGTGCCGCGCGTGCCCACGCCAGGCGAGGGCTTCATCCGCGTGCTGAACCGGTTTTTCGGTTTCCTCTTCGAGGGGCCGACAGGCATGGCCGTGAACTACGGCATCTACCTCGAAGCCTCGCAGGCGACGAACCCCTCGCTCCTCGTCCACGAACTGACCCATGTGGCGCAGTTCGAGCGGCTCGGCGGGGTCGAGCCTTTCTTGAAGGAATACCTCACCCAGTGCGTGCGGGACGGCTACTGGGAGTCGAACTTGGAGCAGGAGGCCCGCGAAGCGGCCGCGCCGTTCACGCGACCGCCGGGAGGGTAGGTAGAAGCGGCGTCCACTCCATCAACCCGCGTCGCTCTTGGGAGCTTGGCGTTGCGCGGGCTTGGCCTTCTCCTCGTCCAGCTTGCCGAGGTATTCGGGCAGTTCGACGCCGACGTTCTTCGCCAGTTCGTGGAGCGGCGGGACGGCTCCGACGAGGCCGGAGAGGAATCCCGCCGTGCCGCCCTTGCCGTCGGCACCCTGACCGCTGTCCCACACCGTGATCTTGTCGATGTGCAGGTTGGAGATCGCCTGGACTTGCTCGCGGACGAGTTGCGGCAGGAGTTCGGTGACGAGGAGCTGCTGGGCTCCGACGGGGCCGTCGGCGGCGGCGATGAGATCCTTGAAGCCCTTCGCCTTCCCGGCGAGGATGGCTTGGGCGCCCTCCGCCTCGGCGAGCAGTTTCGCCTTCAAGCCGGTGGCTTCGGCCTGTTGCACGAAGAGGATGCCGTCGGCCTCGGCCTGCTTCTCGGCGCGGACCGCGTCGGACATCCCCTGCTGGATGCGGCGCAGCCTCTCCGCCTCGGCGTCGGCTTCGACGATCTGGCGTTCCTTCGCGATCTCGGCGGGCACGACGATGTTGGCGAACTGGGTGGAGCGCTCGCGCTCGGCGCGCTGCTTCTCGGCTCGTTGCTCGGCGACGTAGGCCTCCTCCAGCACCTTGGCTTGGGCGACCTTCTCGGCGGCGGTGGCGAGACGCTCGGCTTCGGCTTGGGCGCTGCGGCGTTCAGCGTTGGAATTGGCGATCTCGACCTCGGCGGTGTTCTCCCCTCGGGTCGCTTCGGCGTTGGCGCCAGAGACGGCGACGCGCTTGTCGCGCTGGGCCGATGCCGCCCCGATCTCCCCGTCGCGGTCGGCTTCGGCCACCTTGACCTTCGCCTCGGCGATGGCCTTGGAGGCGGCCTCCTGCCCGAGGGCGTCGATGTAGCCCGAGGCGTCGGTGATGTCCTGCACGTTCACGTTGATGAGGCGCAGCCCGACTTTCTTCAACTCGACCTCGACCCCGGTGGAGATGTTGGCGATGAGCTTGTCGCGGTCGGCGTTGATTTCCTCGATGTCCATCGTCGCGATGACGACGCGCATCTGGCCGAAGATGATGTCCTTGGCCAACTCGTTGATGTGCTGGAGACTCAGGCCGAGGAGACGCTCGGCGGCGTTCTCCATCACGCCCGGCTCGGTCGAGATGCCGACGGTGAAGGTGGAGGGGGTGTTGACCCGGATGTTCTGCTTCGAGAGGGCGCCCTCAAGCTTGATGTCGATGGGCAAGGGGGTCAGGTTGAGGTACTGATAGTCTTGGATGATGGGCCAGATGAAGGCCGCGCCGCCGTGGTAGCACTGCGCCGACTTGCCCGAGCCGACCTTCCCGTAGACGACGAGGATGCGATCCGAGGGGCATTTTTTGTAGCGCGACGCGATGGCGACGAAGAAGGAGAAAAGGATCGCGACGATGATGCCGGCGAAAATGAGGGTGTCCATGGCAGTTTCGGGTGGGTGTTGGGTTCAGGCGAGAAGCGGTTCGACGACGAAAGTGGAGCGGCCCAAGGTCTCGACGACACGGACCTTTGTGCCGGGGGCGAGCGGCGAGCCACCTTTGTGAAGGGCCTCGGCCACGGTGAGGCGACCTTGGATCAGCACCTCGATCTGGCCTCCGGCCTTCTGGAAGGCGGGCACGGTGACGTAGACCGTGGCGACTTCGCCGACGGCGTTGTTGTAGTCGAGCGTGCCGCTGCTCTGGAGGCGCAGCATGGCCCGCATCATCAGGAAGATCGAGACCATCAAGGCTCCGCCGACGAGGAGCCCGAGGGTGATGGCGAGGCCGATCCCGAGGTCCGCTTTCAATGCGATGACCCCGGTCCAGCCGAAGCCGAGGAAGAAGGCGGTGATGCCACGGATGGAGAAGATCCCGAGCCCCGAGCCGTGGTCGCCCCCGTCGCCGAAATCGACGTCGTTGTCGAGACCGCCGAAGAACATCAGGACGATCTGGATGACGAGGGCGAACAGGGAGACGATACCGATCCCGTAGAAGATCTGCAGTTCGAGATTCAGGGATTGCCACCAGAGTTCCATCGTCGTCCCGACTGATAGCCAAGCCCGGCGGGCTTGGCAAGGTGGAACCGTCCGCGATTTTCGGGAAAGCGCCAGATTTTGCCGGGGCATTTCGCTTGCCCCAAGCCCCAGTCGCTGGCATGGAAGGGGAGTCGTGAACCCCCCTGACGACATCCATTGGGTCCGGCACGTGAACGGCCGCTGGCTGGTGCGCGAGTCCCTCCGCGAGGACGCCTCCGCCTACCTCGACCATCTCGCTGCGACCGATCCGGCGAGGCTCCGCGAAGTTTGCCGCCGCGCCCATGTCCTCGTCGGAGGGCATCCGGGCGAGGATCCCAAGCCGTGGTTCTACGCCGGGCTCTTCAGTCTCGCGACGATGGCTGAGGCGGAGCGGTATCTGCGAGGCCACGATTTCACCATCGCCTGCATCCCCCGGTTCGCGGAGACCGATCTCGGTTCGCTCCGCGTCGAGGAACTGGCCGCCGACTCCGCCGACAAGATCCGCCGGGTGAAGACCGCCTTGGAGGCGATGGACCGCTGATTGACGCTGATGGTTGGGCAGGGAAGACCTTTTGCTTTGGATCTTTTCTAGAGCATTTTAAAGGAAATTCCGATCCGTCAGTAACTGCCATGAGTCGTCCACGAGTCTTTTCGTTTGAGGAAAAAGGAGCATTGATGACAACCCTTCGCTTCGTTCTGGTCGCATTGCTGGTTTGCCTGTTCCCGTTCCACGTTGGAGCAGGTGAAGAGAGCGGGACGCTTCGAATCTCCACGTTCAATGTGAATGTCACGCCGCCGCTGGGAAGCCCTGTTCTGGTTGCCCCGGTTCGAAAAGTAGAAGATCCGCTTTTTGCCCGGGGAATCGTGCTGCTGGGGGGCGGCAAACCGATCGTCTTGTGCGCTGTCGACTGGGTGGGGATCAGCAACGATGGGCATCTTGTGTTTCGGGAAAGCCTTGCACAGGCTGCGAGGACAACCGTGGATCGGGTGGCGGTCCATGCCCTCCATCAACATGACGGCCCCCGTTGTGACTTCCGGGCGGAGGAACTGTTGCAGCAGTATGGTGACGGAGGAGAGTGGTTCGATGTCGCGTTCCTCCGTGATGCCATCGCCAGAACCGCCGCCGCAGTTGCGGAATCCATTCCAAAAGCGGTCGAGGTCACGCACATCGGAGTTGGAAAGGCGATCGTGGAGAAGGTGGCCTCCAATCGGCGTATCCTCAGCGAAGATGGTCAACGGGTTGTGTTGGAACGGCTCAGCCGTGCGGCGGGCAATCCCGCAATGCGCGACGCTCCGGAAGGGGTAATCGACCCTGAATTGAAGTCGGTCAGCTTCTGGAACGAAGAGGTTCCGCTGGCGTCGCTGACGTATTACGCAACCCATCCGCAGAGCTATTACGGGAATGGCGATGTGACATCGGATTTCATCGGTCTCGCCCGTGCCACCCGGGAGAAATCGCTTCCGAATGTGGCTCATATCCATTTCAACGGAGCAGGAGGAAATATTGCCGCAGGAAAATACAACGACGGGTCGCATCAGGCGCGGGTGGATCTCACGGCAAGGGTCGCCGATGCGATGAAGCGAGCTTGGGATTCCACAAAGAAAAAGAGAATTTCGACCGGGGAAATCGAATGGCGTGTGGAGAAAGTGTTTCTGCCAGTCGCGGAGCGGCTGCAAATCGACCAATTGCATGAATCGATGAAGTCGCTCAAAAAGGAGGAACTACGCCGCGTTTACGATGCGATGGCGATCGGGTGGGTTGAACGGGCCGAAAGCAACGGAGTCCCAACAGAATTGAGCTGCCTGAGGCTGGGGGATGTGTTTCTCCTGCAACTTCCGGGGGAACTGTTTGTCGAATACCAGCTTGCGGCCCAGAAAATGAGACCGCAGGAAACCGTCTGTGTGGCGGCTTATGGGGATTACGCTCCGCTGTATATCGGGACGGAAATTGCCTACTCGCAGGGAGGCTTCGAGATTACCGCAGGGTATACCAATGTTTCGCCAGCGGTCGAAAAAGTCCTTCTTGATGGGATGCATCGATTGTTGAACGGAAACTCCGACCTCCCTCCGACCCCGGCTCGTGGCTCCGGGTGAGCGCAAGGGCGGAAAAAGGAAATTCCCAGCAGTTCAGCCGCTCCGTCCACCGGGTAGACGGCGGATCATCCTTTGAAAATTCATTTTGCGTAAGAATCCGTCGAGCGCCACACTGCGGGTTCCGCCATCCCATGACCTCCCTCCCCTTCCCAACGGAACGCTGCTACGTCGCCGGACACCGCGGCATGGTCGGCAGCGCCGTCGTGCGCGCCCTGCTCGCGGCGGGCGGCGGCCCACCGATCACGGCGACCAGCGCCGAACTCGACCTGCGCGACCAGCGGGCCGCCGTCGATTTCGTGGCCGCGCGGAGGCCCGAGGCCATCGTCATCGCCGCCGCCAAAGTCGGCGGTATCCACGCCAACAACACCTGGCCCGCCGACTTCCTCTACGACAACCTCATGATCGCGGCCAACCTCGTCGAGGCCGCCCACCGCGCCGACGTGCCGAGGGTGCTGTTCCTCGGCAGCTCCTGCATCTATCCCAAGTTCGCCGAGCAGCCCATCCGGGAAAGCTCCCTCCTCTCCGGCTCCCTCGAACCGACCAACGAGGCCTACGCCATCGCCAAGATCGCCGGGCTGAAGATGTGCGAATACTACCGCCGCCAGCACGGCCGCCTCTACCATTCCGCCATGCCCTGCAACCTCTACGGCGTCGGCGACAACTACCATCCGGAGAACTCCCACGTCATCCCCGCCCTGATCCGTCGCTTCCACGAGGCCAAGGCCGCCGGGGCCGCCTCCGTCACCCTCTGGGGCAGCGGGACGCCGCGCCGCGAATTCCTCTTCGCCGACGACCTCGCCGAGGCGTGCCTGCGCCTCCTCGCCCTGCCTGAGCCTCCGGATCTCGTCAACGTGGGGGCCGGCTCCGACGTGACCATCCGCGAACTCGCCGACCTCGTCGCCCGCACCGTCGGTTTCGATGGCGAACTCCTCAACGACCCCTCCAAGCCCGACGGCACCCCCCGCAAGCTCATGGACTCGTCTCTGATCCACTCCCTGGGCTGGAAGGCGAAAGTCGGGCTTGAGGAAGGCCTGCGGATCGCCTACCGGGACTTCCTCGAACAAGAACACCATCGAACCCCGTCCCGGACTCCGGGCGCATCCGCAACATGAAGACCGCATTGATCACCGGCATCACCGGACAGGACGGCTCCTATCTGGCCGAGCAGCTCCTGGAGAAAGGCTACGCCGTGCATGGCATGATCCGCCGCAGCAGCTCGTTCAACACCGGACGCATCGACCACCTCCACGGCGACGGACCCTACAGCGGGCGCTTCCACCTCCACCACGGCGACCTGACGGATTCGTCGAACCTGAACCGCCTCCTCGAACGCGTCGGCCCCGACGAGATCTACAACCTCGGCGCCCAGAGCCACGTCAAAGTCTCCTTCGAAGTGCCCGAATACACCGCCGAGGTGGACGCCATCGGCACCTTGCGCTTCCTCGACGCGATCAAGGAGGTCGGTCTCGAAAGGCAGGCCCGTTTCTACCAAGCCTCCACCAGCGAGCTCTACGGGCTGGTCCAAGAAGTGCCGCAGTCGGAGACCACGCCCTTCTATCCGCGCTCCCCCTACGGCGTGGCCAAGCTCTACGGGTTCTGGATCGTGGTGAACTACCGCGAATCCTACGGGCTGCACGCCTCCAACGGCATCCTCTTCAACCACGAGTCGCCCCGGCGCGGCGAGACCTTCGTCACCCGCAAGATCACCCGCGCCGCCGGGCGCATCGCGGAGGGGCTCCAGGGCAAGCTCGTGCTCGGCAACCTCGACGCCCAGCGCGACTGGGGCTACGCGCCCGAGTACACCGAGATGATGTGGCGCATCCTCCAGCGCGACGAGCCCAGTGACTACGTGTGCGCCACCGGAGAGATGCACACCGTGCGCGAATTCTGCGAGCACGCTTTCGAGGCCGTGGGCATCCGCCTCCGTTTCGAAGGCGAGGGGGTCGACGAGAAGGGCGTCTGCGAAGAGAGCGGACGCGTCCTCATCGAAGTGTCGCCCCACTACTTCCGCCCCGCCGAAGTCGAGCAGCTCCTCGGCGACGCTTCGAAAGCCGAAAGGGAGCTCGGCTGGAAACCGCAGGTGACCTTCCGGGAGCTGGTGCGCATCATGGCGGCCGCGGATTGGGAGCTGGCCAAGAAGGAGCGGGGAGCGGAGGACCGCTGAGGCGAAGGACGAGGGCGGGCCGGGGCGTTTGCGGGCTTGCGTTCGGGAGACGGCGGGCTTTGGTTGGCCACCCGCGATGCATTCCCTTCTCGCCGTCTACGTCCACCATCTCGATCCTTTCGCGATCCGTTTCACCGAGACCTTCGGGGTCCGCTGGTACGGTCTCGCCTATGTCGTCGGGTTCGCCGCCGCCTTCTTCCTGATCCGCTGGTTCGCCAGAATCGGGGCGAGCGAGCTGAAGGAGTCGCAGGTCGGCGATTTCATCACCCTCTGCGCCGTGCTCGGGACGATGCTGGGCGGCCGCCTCGGCTACATGCTGCTCTACAACTTCGGCGAGCTCGTCGCCAACCCGCTCAGCTTCTTCAATCTCCTCGGGGGCGGCATGTCGAGCCACGGGGGCATCGCGGGGATCACGATCGTGGCCTGGTTCTACGCCCGCCGCACCAAGACCTCGTGGACCGGGCACGGCGACAACCTCGTCACCGTCGCGCCGCTGGGCGTCTTTTTCGGAAGGCTGGCGAACTTCGTGAACGGCGAACTCTACGGTCGCCCCACCGAAGCGAAGATCGCGATGAAATTCCCCGACGAACTCAACGATCTGGAGCGGACCCCGAACGGTCTCGAATGGAAGTTCCCCACCGCCCAGCTCCGCGAACTGGCGGCGGAGGCGGGCGACGCGGCCCCTGGCCTCCTCGCGAAGATGGACGCCGCCGCCGCGCAGGCCTTCGCGAGCGGGCACGACGCCCATTTCGCCCTCGTCGAGCTGGTGCAGGAGGCCTCGCGCGAGAACTCCACCTTCCGCGCCCTGCTCGGCGGCATCCTCACCCCGCGCCATCCCTCGCAGCTCTACGAAGCCCTCGTCGAGGGGCTGCTCCTGTTCGGAATCCTGCTGGCGGTCCGGCTGAAATGGAGGAACGCCTGGCATGGCCTCATTACCGGCTTGTTTTTCATCCTCTACGCGATCGGGCGGATCGCGGTGGAGAACTTCCGCGAACCCGATTCGTCGCTGGTCGCCGGGATGACCAAGGGGCAGTTCTACTCCCTCTTCATGATCGCCATCGGGATCGCCTTCCTCGTCTACGCCTGCGCGCGGAAGAGGCAGAACCGACTGCCCGCCGCTTGATCATTCCCCCGACGCGGCGGGAGGGGCGGCGGGTTCGGGCGCCTCGCCTGCGGAGGGCTCCGCCTCCTTCGGCCTACCAGTCTTGTATTCTTCGAGGCGTTTCGAGTATTCCTCCTTTTTCGTTTTCGGGTCGAGGGCGACAGCCTTCTCCATGTATTCGATCGCCCTCTCCGTTTCGCCGAGATGGTAGAAGGCTTGGCCGATGTGGTCGAAGATGACCGCGTCCTCCTCCTCGATGAGGCCCTCGGCACGGAGCAGCTCGTCGCGGGCGGCTTCGTATTTGCCCTTCTTGAAATAGAACCACCCGAGGCTGTCGGCGATGGCCCCGCTCTCGGGGTCGAGCTCGGCGGCGGTCTTGATGAGCTCCCCGGCCTCGTCGATGTTCTTGTCGTTCTCCAGCCACATGTAGCCGAGGTAGTTGTAGACCGTGGCGGTGAACTTTTTCACCCCCTCGTCCTCGGGATCGTTTTTCGCGAGCATCCCCATGGTCTTGCGGAAGAGCTCCTCCGCCTTGTCGAAATTCCCGCTGCGCTCGTGGGCGGCGGCGAAGCGGAAGTAGAAACTCTCGTTGAGGAGATGGGGTTGCGCGTCCCCGGCAAGCTGGAGGGTCTTCTCGAACTGCTTCACGGCCTCCTCCCAGCGCTCGCCCCCGGCGAAGGCGAAAGTGAGGAGGAAGGGGAAGTCGGCCGCCTCGGGGAAGAGGTAGGAGGCCCCTTCGAGGAACTCGATGGCGGCGTCGTGCTCCTTCTGCTCGATCATCATCCGGGCGAGGGCGTTGTATTCCTCGACGCTGCCCTTGGTGATGGCGAGGGCGGCGCGCAGGTGAGGGATGGCCTCCTTGTAGCGCTCGGTCTGAAGGAAGATCCCGGCGATGCGCTTGTGGATCTCGGCGTTCTCGGCGTCGATCTCGACGATTTCCTGGAGGGTCTTCACCTCCATCTCGCGGTCGCCTTTCGCCGCGTAGACTTGGGCGAGCTTCTGGCGCAAGTCGAGGCGGTCGGGATGCGCCCCGATCAAGGGGGTGTAGACCTCGATGGCGAGGTCGAACTGCCCGCTGGCGTGGTAGAAGTCGCCGACCGTCTCGACGACCCTCCCGTCCTCCCCGGCGAACTCCCGCGCTTTCGCGTAGATGCCGTTGATGAGGTCGGCGTCGGCGGGGGCGGCTCCCTCGCCCCCCGGCCAGATGCGCACGGCGAGGCGCCCGAGGCGGAGCCAGAACACGGGGTCGCGGTTGTCGCGCTTCGCCGCCCCGCTGACGATGACGCGGGCCTCGTCGCGACGGTCGGCGGAGAGGAAGAGCTTCACGAGATGCTCGTAGACGGCGGGCTCGTCGGGGAAGCGGGAGACCGCGCCCTCAATGACCTCGAACGCGCGCTTCAATCCCGCCGGATCGTTGCCGTGGTAGGTGGCGAGGTACTCGGAGAGGGAGATGTGGGCGTAGGGCTCGTCGGGATTGCGGGCGAGGCTTTCCTCAAGGAGCTTCAGCGCCTCCTCCTGCCGACCGGAGCGGGCGAGGAGGTAGGCGGTCTTGCGGGCGAGGAAGAACTGGTCGGGCTGGTGGCGCAACACCTCGGTGTAGGCCTCGACCGCGTCCTCGGCGCGGCCCCGCGACTCAAAGCCGCGCCCGAGGGCGTAATGGGCGAGGGCCTGGCTCTTCCGCCGCGCCTCCTCGGAGAGCTTCAAGCGCTCCGCCGGCTCGAAATACTGGCCCACGTAGATTTGGGCGAAATCGTCCAAGGTCCTCCCCTCGTCCGCAAGGAGGGATGCGCCCCCCACAAGGGTGGAGGCGAGGAATCCGGCGAGTCCGTACGCGACGAAGCAGCGGTGAACCAAACTTGCCGGACCACCAGACTGCTTCGCTTTCATCGCGCCAAGATCGACGATCAGCTCTTGTAGCGCAAACGCTTCTTGTGGCGGTTCGCCTTCATGCGCTTGCGTCGCTTGTGCTTGTTGATTTTGGTCTTCCGTTTCTTCTTGAGTGATCCCATATCTATCGTGAGGTGGGGGGTGGAGAGGGTCGCGAGTATCGGTCACTCGATCACTTTGTTCAAGGGATATTCGATGATCCCCTCGGCCCCGTGCTCCTTGAGGCGCGGGATCAGCTCGCGCACCTGCAGCTCGGTCAACACGGTTTCGAGCGCGACCCAACCCTCTTGGGCGAGGCGGGACACGGTCGGTCGACGCAGGGAAGGCAGCAGCTCTCCGACCGTCTCAAGGGCGTGCTCGGGCAGATTCAGCTTCAGCCCGACCATGTCGCGGGCGGTCAGGGCGCCCTTCAGGAGGACGGCGAGCCGCTCGATCTTCGAGCGCTTCCACGGGTCGGCCCAGGATTCGCGCTTCGCGATGAATTGCGGGTAGCTCTCCATGAGCACGTCGACGATGCGCAGATTGTTCGCCCGCAGCGAGGAGCCGGTCTCGGTGATGTCCACGATGGCGTCGACGAGTTCGGGGACCTTCACCTCCGTCGCGCCCCAACTGAACTCGACTTCGGCCTTGACCCCGTTGGCTTCCAGATATTTCTCGACCAGCCCGGTGGCCTCGGCCGCGATGCGTTTGCCCTCGAGGTCCTTCACCGTCTGGATCGGGGAGTCGTTCGGCACCACGAGGACCCAGCGGGTCGGGTTCGAGGTGGCGCGGCTGTATTGGAGGTCGCAGACCACCTCGACGTCGGCCCCGTTCTCCGCGACCCAGTCCTTGCCGGTGATGCCGCAGTCGAGGAAGCCGTGGTCGACGTAGCGCCCGATCTCCTGCGCCCGGATGAGGCGGACTTGCAGTTCGGGATCGTCGATGGTGGGCCGGTAGGAGCGCTCGGCCCCGTGGATGTGGTAGCCGGCCTTCTCGAAGAGGTCCATCGTGGGTTCGAAAAGGCTGCCCTTGGGCAAGCCGATCTTGAGGAGTCTGTCTGGAGTTTCCGCCATGGTGGGTGGCTAAAATGCCGAGAAAGCGGCGTCTGTCATGTCGGTTTTTGATCCACCTCCCCGAGTCCGGCACCTGCCGGGGGCCACGGAAGCCAACTGTCGGATTCGAACCGACGACCGGCTGATTACAAATCAGCTGCTCTACCAACTGAGCTAAGTTGGCCCGTGGGGGATCGCGAAGGATCGGCGGGGAGGGAAGGTAGCCGCCGGGACCGGGGGCCGCAAGGATCGGTTTCGCGAGGGCGGCGGAAGATTCAGGCCGGGGGCCGCTCCAGCCCGGTGATGATGCGCGCCCCGCGCCGGTAGCGGACGTAGGCGTAGAACCACTGCATCAGCACGGCGGCGCGGTTGCGGAAGCCGACGAGGAAGAGCAGGTGGATGAAAAGCCACATCAACCAAGCGACGAAGCCGTCGAATTTCATCCCCATGCTCTCGGCGACGGCGTGGCTGCGGCCGATCGTGGCCATGCTGCCTTTGTCGAAGTAGCGGAACTGCCGCCTCACGTCGTAGCCTTTGCCCTTCCGCCCCTTCACCTCGTCGAGGATGACCTTGGCGGCGTGGCGGCCCATCTGCATGGCGGCGGGGCAGAGTCCGGGGACGCGCTTGCCGGCTTGGTCGACGCAACTCGCGAGATCGCCGACGACGAAGACCTCGGGCCGGCCGGGCAGGCTCAGGTCGGTCTCGACGATGGGACGCCCGGCGCGGTCGGTCTCGACCCCGAGGGTGCGCGTGATCGCGGGGGCCTCGATCCCGGCGGCCCAGACGAGGTTCGCGGCGCGGATCGTCCCGTCTTTCAGGACCACCTCGCCCTCGCGCAGGTCGGAGACGGGGCATCCGAGGTGGACGGTTACGCCCATGCCCTCAAGGGTGCGCCGGGTGTAGTCCGAGAGGGCGGGATCGTACATGGTGAGGAGGCGGTCCTGCGCCTCGATCAGGTGGATCTTCGCCTCGTCGGTGTTGATGTTCTTGAAATCGCGGAGCAGGACGTGGCGGGCGAGTTCGGCGAAGGCCCCGGCCAGCTCGACCCCGGTGGGTCCGCCGCCGATGACGACGGCGGTCATGAGGCGCTCGCGCTCGACCGGGTCCGCGCAGGCCTCGGCCTTCTCGAAGGCGTGGAGGACCTCCCGCCGGATCGCGGTGGCGTCGTCGAGGCTCTTGAGGCCGCGGGCGTGGCGCTCCCACTCGTTTTTGCCGAAGTATCCGGTCTTCACCCCCAAGGCGAGGACGAGGTAGTCGTAGGCGATCTCGCGTTCGGGGGTGGCGAGGCGGCGTTTCTCCAAGTCGATCCCGGTGATCTCGTCCATGAGGACCTCGACGTTGTCCTGATTGAAGAAAATGCTGCGAATGGGGTGGGCGATCTCGGGCGCGGCGAGCCCGGCGGAGGCGACCTGGTAGAGGAGGGGCTGGAAGAGGTGGTGGTTCTGCCGATCGACGATCAAGACCTCGACCGGCTGGTTTTTGAAGGCTTTGGCGCATTCGATGCCGGCGAAGCCTCCGCCAACGATGACGACTCTGGGGATGTTCATGGGGAAAGGGACGCGGGGACTCTACGCCCGTGCCGCCGTCTCCACAAGCCGCTCCCGCTCCGTCCCCCGGCTGCCGATTTTCCCGTGGAAGATGGGGGTTGAAATGCGCCGCCCCGGCATTTATCCCTGCCCATGGGCCTCCTCACTCCCGACCAACTGCTCGAATCCCTCCGCTGGCGCTACGCCACGAAGCAATTCGACCCCGACCGCAAAATCCCGGGCGAGGTCTGGACCGCTCTGGAAGAGGCGCTGGTGCTGACCCCCTCCTCCTTCGGTCTGCAACCGTGGAAATTCCTCGTGATCGAGGACGCCGCCTTGCGGGAGGAGCTCCGCGCCGCCTCCTGGAACCAAGCCCAAGTGACCGAGGCCTCGCACCTCGTGGTTTTCGCCGTGCAACGCAGCGCCTCCGAGGCGGACGTGGACCGCCTCATCGACCGCACCGTCGCCGTGCGCGCCATGCCCGAGGGAGCGGAGCGCCTCGCCGGCTACAAGAAGGTCATCCTGCAATTCATCGAAAACGCGCCGATCCCGGAATGGCACAAGCGGCAGGCCTACATCGCCCTCGGCAACTTCCTGACCAGCGCCGCGCTCCTCGGCATCGACGCCTGTCCGCTGGAGGGCCTCGACCCCGCCCGCTACGACGAGATCCTCGACCTGCCCCGGCAGGGCCTCACCACCGCCGTGGCCGCCACCGCAGGCTATCGCGCGGCGACGGACGCCTACGCCGCTTTGGCCAAGGTTCGCTATCTCAAGGAGGAAGTGGTCGAGTACCGTTAGGCCGCGCTCAAGCCCCCAGAAAAAGCCGATCCTCGGCCATGCGGTTGAGGGCTCGCCGCGTCTCCGGGAAGCAGTCGGCGAGGCGCTCGTAGACCTCGCGCAGCGCGTATTCCTCCGCGAGGGGATGCCGTCCCGCGACGCGGAAGGAATGCCGGGCGACACCCTCGTAGTAGTCGAGGCCCGGCGCCCCGCGACGTTCGGCGCGGCGTTCGAGGAAGCGCGGGAAGAGCCCGGTCAGGACGAGGAAGCGGTTGCCGCACTGCACTTGGAGGAAGAATCGCTCGCAAGGGCTCGCGTCGGCCATCCGCTCGACGATGTCGACGTGGTAGGTGAACTCCGCGTCGGGCATCCGGCCCGACGGATGCCGCGAGAGCGCCCCGCCCGCGTGGTCGGCGAGGGTGGCCGCGACGTAGTCGGCGATCTCCACATCATCGATGCCCGCGTCCCCGAGGCTGCGGCGAACGAGGACGAAGAAATAGAGCTCCGGCGACACCGCGAGGGGCATGGGCAGCTCCATCACCGCTTGGAAAAGGCGGTCGCTCCCGAGGATGGCGTCGAGGGCGTCCGGCTCGTCGAAGAGCGAGACGAGGAAGCCCCTCTCCTCCGCGTCGCCCGCGAGGGTCGCGGCGATGAACTCGAAATCCCGCGGCTGGAGCCGCGCCCGGCAACTGGTTGGAACGGGGTTCATACTGTACTGACGATTCCAGATTCCGTTTCAGGAGCACTTCGCGGGCCAAACCTGAAAATCAATCGGGCGTCTCCGGCGGATGGGGGAAAGGCCGCATCGCTTCGCGGATGCCCTCGTAGAGTTCGCCCTCCCACTCGATCCCGTCGATCTCCGGCGCATCGTCGTGCGTGCGGAAATCCCAAGGTGCGAGGATCGCGTCCACCTTCCTCGTCCCCACCTGCGCGACGAGGGTGAAGAGATCCTCGATCGCCTCGTCGCCGATGGGGATGCAGCCGACGGTGACCGATCTGCCGTGGAGGAAGATGTCGAAACCGAGCTTCTCCCGCCCGTCCGCGCGGCCCTTGGCGCGGTCGTAGGCGTTGGGGTAGTCGATCTTGATGGAGAGATGGTAGCTGCTGTTGGGGTTCAGATGCTCGACCCGGTAGAGCCCCTCGGGGATCTGGCCGTCGCCTTCGCGCAGCTTCGGGCCGAGTCCGCCGCTGGAGCCAGTGAAGGGATAGACGCGGATGCGCTTCCGCGGCGTGTCCTTCCCATGCCCCCAGACTTCGAGGATCTTTTCCGACTTGAGTGCGACGAGGGTGAGGGATCCCACCCAGCCCCGCTCCTCCTCCGTGAGACCGAGGCCCGCGGCCTGCGTTTGTTTCAGCACCGAGGCGACGGTTCGGGAGCCTTTGACCGCGGAGACGACCGGGCCTCCGAGAGCTTGGTCGACGCGGTGGAGACCGGCGAAGGCGAGCGACGCCCCCAGCAGAACCAGAAGGAATTTCAATCTCCGGGTCATCCCGCGAGTTTCAAGCCATGCGTTGATAGAGCAGCAGCATCGTGGCGATCGCCAGCCCGACCCCGACCCATTTCGAGGTCTTGAGATGCTCGCCGAAAAAAACCGCCCCGACGAGGCAGAGCGCGAGCACCACGGTGAGGCTGTAGATCACCCCGATGTAGGCCAGCTTCAGGTGCGGCATCACGAAGACCCAGCCGAAGGTGACGGCGGTGGTGATGAGCAGGCCGACGAGGAAATGGCGGTTCAGGAAGGGCGACTGCTGCTCGCTGGCGTGCTTCAGGAAGTAGTCGCTCACCGCCACGGCCAAGGAGAGAAGGATGGTGACGAGGATCGAGATCGTGGAGGACTTCATGGGAGCGAACCTTCGGCCTCCATGAAAATAATGGTTTTCCAAACGTTGGCGAATGTTTTCCGCCCCGTTACCGCATCACGGCGATCTCGCGCACGAGGCGAGGCCCGCGATAGATCAGGCCCGTGTAGACCTGCACGAGGGCGGCCCCGGCTTCGAACTTCGCCCGCGCGTCGTCCGCCGTCATGACCCCGCCCGACCCGATCACGGGAATGGCCGGATCGAGTTCCGAGCGCAGCCTCGCGAGGATCGCGGTCGCTTGTTCCGTGAGCGGCGACCCGCTCAGCCCGCCTGCCTCGTTCGCGAGGGGATGGCCCGCGACCGCCTCGCGCGCGATCGTCGTGTTCGTCGTGATGACCCCGTCGATGCGCGTCTCGCTGAAGACCCCGGCCAGCGCCGCGACAGCTTCGTCGGAGAGGTCGGGGGCGATCTTGATGACGAGGGGAACCCGCTTGCCGCCGTGCCCGGCTTGGAGCGACTCGCGCCTCTCTTGGAGCCGCAGGATCAGCTCGCGGCAGGTCTCGGCGTTCTGGAGGTCGCGCAGTCCCTTCGTGTTCGGTGAGGAGAGGTTCGCGGTCACGTAGTCCGCCGCGCCGTAGACGCCTTCGAGGCAGAGGAGATAGTCGCGGATCGCCTCCTCGTTCGGCGTGTCGAAGTTCTTCCCGATGTTGATTCCGAGGACGCCGCGGAAGTCTTTCCGCGAGCGCTCCAGATTCGCGAGCAGTCCGGCGACGCCGGGATTGTTGAAGCCCATGCGGTTGATGATCGCCCCGTGCTCCTTCAGGCGGAAGAGACGCGGCTTGTCGTTCCCCGGCTGCGGGCGAGGGGTGACCGTGCCGACCTCGACATGGCCGAAACCCAATTCGCCGAAGGCGTGGACTGCCGTCCCCGCCTTGTCGAGTCCGGCGGCGAGCCCGACCCGGTTGGGAAAACGCAGGCCCATGACCTCGACGGCGGACTCAAGAGGGTCGGGTGACCGACCAGACCCTGTCAATAGCCCCAAAACTCCAAGCGCATCCGCCGCCCGCATTCCCGAGAGGGTGGCGTGGTGGGCGGTCTCGGCGTCCATCGCGAAGAGGAGACGCCGCGCGAGCGGGTAGAGGTCGGGCATGGGGATGGATAGACCGGGGTGGGGCGGAGGGAAAACACGAAAAACCTTGAATTTCGCATCGACGACAACCGCCAAGAAATGATCCGTAAATAGCGACAGTCTGCCTCCAGCAGATCAAATGGCATGGGATAAGGGGCGGCCTTCGTTCTGGAGGGTTCCAATGGGAGGCATCGGGCGTTGCCTTGCGGAGCGGAAAGAGTCCGCCCCACGCAACCTGTTTGGACAACGCAAATACGGCTTCATCCCGTGCCATTCGTGTCCGAAAACATCAGCGCCGATCAGTGGTCGCCGGAGGCCAAATTCGGACTTCGAGTTCCAGATTTCACTCTTGCATCCCTTTCCCTTCCCGCGTTGAATTCCGCATGGAAGCATCGGCAGCGGTCGGAGTCATCGGCCAAGGCATCATCGGCAGCCGCGTTGCGGACTGCCTGCGCAAATCGGGCCGCGAGGTCTACGTCTGGAGCCGCACCCCGCGGCCGCTCCCGAACTTCCTCGGTTCGGTGGCGGAGGTCTTCGCCCTCGCCGACGTCGTCCAGCTCTTCGTCGGCGACAGCGCAGCGCTCCTCGAGGTGGTCGGCGCGGTCCGCGATCGCCTTGAGCCCCGCCACACCGTCGTGGCCAACGGCACCTTCGACCCCGCCAGCGTCGTCGAGGCCTACCAGACCGTCCGCGCGACCGGGGCCGCCTTCCTCGACGCCCCCTTCACCGGCAGCCGCCTCGCCGCCGAGGCTGGAAAGCTCGTCTACTACGTCGGCGGCGACGCGCAGGTGCTCGAGCGCGTCCGGCCCGTCCTCGAGGCCAGCGCCCAGTCCATCCTCCACCTCGGTCGCGTCGGGGAGGCCTCCCTGATCAAGATCGCCACAAATATGGTCTCCGCCGCCACCGTCGCCGTGCTCGCCGAAGCCTGCGGCCTCGTCGCCAGGGCGGGAGTCGATCCGCAGAAGCTGAACGAGGCCCTCGAGCAGAACGCCTGCCATTCCCCCCTCGTCGGGATGAAGCTCCCCCGCATCCTCGCCGGCGACTACGACCCCCATTTCTCCCTGAAGAACATGTTCAAGGACGCCCAGTACGCCCTCGGCCTCGGGAAGCAGCTCGGCGTCGAGCAGCCGGTGCTCTCCACCACCGCCAGCGTCATGTACCGCTCCATCCAGAAAGGGAAAGGCGGGATGGACTACTCGGTCGTGGCCGAGGCCTACGTGGAGGGGAAGGGGGCATGAGCGACCCCGGCCTCGATCCGCGCGAGGTGCTCGCCGGGCGCTGGCGGCTCCTCCCCGGTCGCGCCGTGCTCCGCTTCGTCGGGTCCGACCGGGTCCGCTACCTCAACGGGCAGGTCAGCAACGACGTCGCCAAGCTCGCCGTCGGCGGCGCTGCGGTCGCCGCCTGCGTCTGCACGGCCAAGGGCAAAGTCGAGGCCCTCGTCTGGATCCATGCCGAAAAGGAGGCGCTCGTCGTCGACGGCGAGGCGGAACAGCGCGACTTCCTTCTCGCCAGGCTCGGACGCTACCTCGTCGCCGACGATTGCGAGATCGAGGACGCGACCGCGACCGTCCGCGTCTACCACCATTTCGACGAGAGTCTGCCCGGCATCCCCTCGCGCCGTCTCGGCCTGCCCGGTCGCGATCTGTTTCTGGAAGCCGGGCAGATCGCGCCCTTCGATCCCGGCCGGGAGATCGACGACCAGGAGTGGGATCTGCACGAGGCTCTTGCCCTCGTGCCCCGCTCCGGCTGGGAGATCACTGGCGGCGAATTCCCCGCCGAGCTGGGCCTCGACGGCTGGGCCGTCGATTTCCACAAAGGCTGCTACCTCGGCCAGGAGATCGTCTCCCGCATCCGCCGCGCCGGCCGGGTGAGGCATCGTCTCTGCCGCGCCCTCGCCGCGAATCCCCTCGCGCCCGGCGAGCCGCTGCGCTCCGGCGACGGCTTCCAAGGCCTCGCGACGAGGCCCTCGCTCCCCTTCGGTAAAAAAAACCACCTGGCCCTCGCTCTTGGCGGAACGGGCGGGGAAAGCCCATCCGATCTTGGCTTTCAACGAGTTGAGGCCTTTTGAGACAGCGCCCCCGAGGTTTAAGAACGAAGCGCCCCATTCATTTCTTAGGCAAAAAATGAAATTTTTTTCTTGCGTAACACGAGCATCCAAGCCAATGTCGCCCCATCGTTGGAACCCGCTTTCAAGGGGACAGGCGCAAGCCCGGACCGGAACGGAAACAGCGCATTACGACCACATCTCAAACCAAGGAAACGAATCTATGAAAAAAGCCATTCTGGTTGCAACTATCGGCGCGTTGACGCTCAGCGTGAACGCGGGAGAATGGGGCAAGAACCCCAAAGCCCCCAAAGTCCCCATTGAAGAGTGCGTCGATCTCGGCGCCGAAATCAGCGTCAGCTACCTGACTGACTACTTCTTCAATGGCTACAAGTTCGGCGAAGACGCGGTGGCGACCGAGGTGAAATACACTTACGACGGTCTTGCCGTTCCGCTCACCTTCGGAGTTTTCTACCTGAACGCGACCAATGACTCGTTCCCGTTTGGCGGTGCGTATGACGAACTCAACCTCTATGTCAGCGCCAAACTTGGCACCTTTGCAGGTTTTGACGTCGATCTGAGCTACACTCACTACATGTTCCCCGAAATGCGCGGGAGCGTGGGAATTCTTGATGGATATGGAGAAGTTGGGTTGAATGCTCGTCGTAGCCTCGGCTTCGCTGATCTTCTCCTCGAGTCGAACGTCGCCTTTGGCAATGGTTTCGGTTCTCCGGATGGCTGGTATCACCAAGCCGCTCTCGAGAAGGCTTACTCCCTCACTGACAATATTGGTCTTGTCCTCACTGCTGGGGTTGCCTACTCGGATGGGTATCACGCCCCCTCGGTCTTTAGCGGTAACCGGGGTAGTGGCTGGAATCACTACTTCCTGACGGCAGCTTTCCCGATCCAACTTAACTGCCGCGCCACCCTTACCCCCTACGTCGGCTATGTTGGGACGCCCGATACGTGGGTCGTTGATGGGGCTTTCAACGGCGGCCCTTTCATCCCCTTTAACCCTCAATTCCAAAATGGCCAAGTCCACGGCGGTGTGACCCTCAGTGTCTCCTTCTGATCGTGGTCTGCGGAGGGATTCCCCCTGCACATCCTCTTGAATCGAATCGCCTCCCCTCGCGGGGAGGCGATTTTTTTTTCGTCCAATTTTCTCCTTGGGCGAGTGGTTCATGTAAGAAAAGCTGATCGGTGGAGGATGGAAAAACGCGCCAGCGCTGTAGCCAGCCTCACTGAGGCCGGTCCGAACGTCCAAACGACGTCCGCGCGAGGTCAATGACCTCGCCTACAGATTCCCCCCATCGACTTTGCTGGAGACTAGCGGGTCGACCGAGCGTCATTTGTCTTGATCTCTGCCATTTGGCTTTGACCTGCCGGGAAAAAGGAAAAAGGGTCTGGGCATGGCTGCCGCCCCCAAGCAGATCCTCTCCCACCTCCGGGAATGCTACCGTGAGAACGGCAGCCGGGGAGGGCTGTGGAACGTGCTCGCCTCCTCCATCACTTGGCGGGTTTTCCTGAAAGGCGCGGATTTCCTCGCCTCGCGACCGGAGGCGGAGGACGCCCGCTACTTGAGAAGCCCCGACGCCGCGCAGCTCGCCCGCGCGGAGGCGTTCCATCGCAAGGAGAAGGATCTGTTCCACGCCTCCCTTTTCCTCATCGGCTGGGTGGAGCGATTCGAAGGCAAGCCCGAGGCCCTTTGCGCCCCGCTCTTCCTCCATCCCGCCTCGCTGAGCACCGAGGGGCTCGAACAAGGGGCCTCCCTGAGCATCGACCCCTCGCGCCGCCAAGTGAACAGCGCCGTGCTCGAAGCGGTCGGCGGCGTCGAATTCGCCGCCGCGATCGAGGCGGCCGTCGAGGCGGACTCGCTCACCGAAGGCTGCGTCGGGGAAATCCGGAGGCTTTTCACCGAGCGCTTTCCCGACAGCGACACCAGCGCGTTGTACGGCTACCCGGCCCTCGTCGACGAGGAGACGCTGCGGGCGAGTTTCGAGGCGGCCAAGGAATCGCACGACGCTCCCCTGAGACTACTGCCTTGCGCCGCGCTCGTCCTCGTCGATAAATCGACCGAGATGCGGGGTGTGCTGAACGAACTCGAAGCCATGGCCGCGCCGAGGTCCGCCCTTTCCGCGCCGGTGCGGACCCTGCTGGGGGAGAGCCTGCCTCCGGCACCCGCAGCCCCTGCCGGACGCGTTCCGACGACGCTGAGCGCCGCGCAGGAGAAAGCGCTCCATTCCGCCCGCAGCCACGCCCTCACCCTCGTCGTGGGGCCGCCGGGTACGGGCAAGTCCTTCACCATCGCCGCCCTCGCCATCGAGACGCTGAGCCGGGGCGGCTCCGTCCTCATCGCTTCGAAAATGGACCACGCCGTCGATGTCGTCGGGAACAAGATCGAAAGCGCCATCGGCCTCGAAGGGGTCGTCACCCGGGGCGGGCGCAGCCGCTACCTGTCCCGGCTGAAGCGCTTCCTCGACGACCTGCTGTCCGGCCTCCACACCGCCGACGCACCCGGATTGGACGAAGTGACGGGCCTCGGGAACCGGCTGCGGGATCTCGAACGAGGCATCGACGGAACGACCCGACGGCTCGCGCGGGAGCTTTCGGAGGAGGCGCTCTGGGGCAGATGGTTCCTCGATCCCTCGCCCGGATGGTTCACCCGCTGGCGGCGGAACCGCTTGTGGAAAAAACTCGCCGCCCGTCCGCCCGTCTGGCAAAGCGCCGCCGAACTGGAATCCGCCATCGACCAGCGCCACGGGGACGCGATCCGCTACCTGCGGGCCGCCCGCCTCCATTTCCTCGCGGAACGGCTCCGCCGCGACCGCCCGAGCCTCCAGCAATTTTTGCGGGCGATCCGGGCGCGGACCGGCACGCAGCAGGCGACCCATTTCGACCAGATGGCGCTGGGCAGCCTGCTCGGGGCGCTGCCCGTGTGGCTGGTGAACCTCTCCGACGCGCACCGCGTCCTCCCGCTGGAAGCCGAAGCCTTCGACCTTGCCATCATCGACGAGGCGACCCAATGCGACATGGCCTCGGCCCTGCCCGTCCTGCAACGCGCCCGCCGCGCCGTGATCGTCGGGGACCCGAAGCAGCTCCGCCACCTCTCCTTTCTCCCCCGCGCCCGGCAGGACGCCCTCGCCGAGCAGTTCGGGCTGGACGCCGCGCAGCGCGAGACCTTCGATTTCCGCAGGGTCAGCCTGCTCGACTTGGCCTCGGAGACCATCGTCGACCAGAGCCAAGTCGCCTTCCTGAACGAGCACTTCCGGAGCCAGCCGGAGATCATCGCCTTCAGCAACCGGGAGTTCTACGGCGGACGGCTCCACATCATGACCGGGCATCGACGCGCCACGGCCCCTTCGGCGGAGGACGGCGGACGCGCCGTGCAAGTCACGACACTCGGCGACGGCGAGGCCCGCCGTCTCAAAAACGGCAGCAACCCCGTCGAGGCGAAGGCGGTGATCGCCGCCGTGGAGGCGGTCCTCGCGGCCCAAGGCGACTTGGCGAAGGAAAGCGTCCACAGCATCGGCATCCTCTCCCCCTTCCGCGACCAAGTGGAGCATCTGCGCCGCGAAATCGCCCGGCATCCCTCCGCCGAGGCGCTGCTCCAGCGCCACGACCTGCTCATCGGCACGGCGCATTCCTTCCAAGGCGAGGAGCGCGACCTGATGTTCCTCTCCCTCGCGCTGGACGACGAATCCTCCGCGACGAGCTTCCGCTTCCTCGACAAGGAGGATGTGTTCAACGTCAGCATCACCCGCGCCCGCCTCCTCAACCGCCTCTGGTGCTCCTTCTCCCCCGAGCGGCTCAAGGCAGGTTCGCTGCTCGCCCGCTACCTCCACCAAGTGCAGCATGGAATGCCCGGCAGCGGCGGAACCGACCCGGCGGCGAGTCGCGCGCACGACGCCTTCGCCTGCGAGGTCGCCGATGCGTTGCGCGACGCGGGGGCCGTGGTGCATCTCGCCTATCCCCTCGCCGGGATGGAGATCGACTTGGTCTACACCTTCGGCGGGATCACCCGGGGGATCGACCTCGTTGGCTATCCCGGAGCCATGGCCGAGGCCTTCCCCCTTGAGCGGGTGCTGATCTTCCGCCGCGCCGGGCTGCCTATCCTGCCTCTGCCCTACTCGTCCTGGATGCGCCGCCGCGAGCCATGCGTGGATTGGCTGCTGGGGAGGGGTGGGTGAGGGGATGGGAGGTATGAATCCGGAAAAGTCATGGAAAATGACGACGGACGCGTTGTGCCACTTGCCAAAAACGGAGCCATATCACCGTCCCCGGCGGTCCGCTTCGGAGCTAGAGCATTTTAAATAAAGAGGTAGCCATTCGTCCCGGTGCGGAGGCAAGCGGAAGAGAGGAGCGCGGGCACTCTTGCCGCAACGGCAGAGGCAGCGGGCGGATAGGCTCCGGGTGCGGACAGGAGTGTCCGCGCTCCCTTCTCGCAGCCGTCTGATCGGATCGGCTACGAGATAAATGAAAATGCTCTAATACGAAACAAAAATAACTTTTCTATAATTTTTTGTTTGAGCTACTTTTCCGGATGGCCCGAAGACCGATGCAGCTGGACCGCCCCGATGTGGCGGAGACCATCGACGAACTCCACCGCCAGGAGCCTCCTGGATGGCGCAAGGAACGGCTCCTGGTCATCAAACTCGCCACCCGCGGCGAACTCACCTCCGCCGTGATCGCCGATCTTGCCGGCGTCTCCGTCTCCCAAGTCTTCATCTTGGTCCGTGCGGTGAGAGAGGGAGGCATCGAGGCCATCTGGGAGAAAAGCGGTGGCGGCCGTCCCGAAGGCTGGCGCAAGGGCATCCCCGAGGAAGCCAGCGCGGAGTTCGAGCGCAGGCTGGAAGCCAACGAGTTCACCACTCTGACCGAGGCGCGGCGCTGGCTCAAGGAGGAGCACGGTCTCGACCTCCACTACAACCGCATCTGGTACTGGGCAAAAAAGCTCGATGGAGTGCTTCTGGTGCCGCGCCCGAGCCACTCCAAGAAGGATGACGCGGCCAGCGATGCCTTCCCCGGCCAGTTCGCCGGGAAGCTGCGGGACCTGGACCTTGCCCCGGGAACCCGTGCCAAGGTCTGGGTCATGGACGAGGCCCGCCTCGGGCTGCACACCATCCTGCGCAAAGTCTGGGGCAGGAGGGGGCGGCGCCCAGTGGTGGCCGCGCAGCGCAAATACGAATGGGACTATCTGTATGGCTCGCTGGAGGTGACCGGGGGGGAGGCCCACTTCTGCCATATGGGGCAGGTCAACCTGGACTGCGACGCGAACTACCTCTCGGACCTTGCCTCGCAGGATCCCGGCTGCGTCCACATCCTCGTGCGCGACCAGGCGGGCTTCCATCTCCGGGACGGGGACCCCCGCCTTCCCGCCAACGTTCGCATCGTCGACCTTCCGCCCTACAGCCCGGAGCACAACCCCTGCGAGCAGCTCTGGGACCTGGTCAAGGACGAACTCGGCAACCGCGTCTTCGCGAGCATCGAAGCGCTGCGCGAGGCGCTGCACCCCATCCTGCGGTGCTGGTGGGAGGACTCCCGCCGCGTCCTCGACCTGGTCGGCAGGCCCTGGCTGAGCCTTGAAGCAAACGCTTCGTCCAGAAGTTAATTATACAAAACTAATTTTGGTTCCGTATAACGCGCGGCAGGCGGGAAGGACGTCCCTTGGCCCAAGACGGCTCGGCGGGGACGCCTCGCCCCACCTTCGTCGGGCCGCGCGGCTCGGCAGCGATGCTTTCTTCCGGAAGGAGCGGGGCGCTACTCGGCGGGAGGTGTTGCCGGAGCGTCCGCTGGAGAAGCGGGTTCCTCCTCTGCGGGGGAGGGAGCCGGGACCGCGGGGAGATCCTTGAGGACGAAGCACATCAGGTTCGACTCGCCCTTGCGCCATTTGTATCCGGTGCCGAAGGGCAGGGGCTGGCTCCCCCTCCGGTAGGCGGCGACGAGGTCGGGCTGGTAGGCGTCCTTGAACAAATCGATCGGCCCCGTGTAGACCCCGTAGAGCGTCGCGTTCCAGACCTCCGGGTTGAAGTGGCGCCAAGGGATGCCCGAGTCGTCTTGGATGATCTGATGGCTGTGGGCGAGGAGATGATTGCGCGCCTTCGAGAACCAACTGCCGTGCATCAGGCAGGAGGCCGCCTTCAAATAGGAGCTGCCTTTCGGCTGGCCCTCGATCCACGCGCCGAATCCGGTCTTGTCGAAGCCGCCGTCGGAGAGGTCCGAGGAGAAATAGTAGAGCGTCTTCGGCTGGTCGAGGCGGCGCGGCGAGAAGACGAGGCGCACCCCGTTCGCCCCTTTGGGGTCGAGTCCCTGCGCGGCGAGGGTGCCGTCTTTTTTCAGGACGAAAAACTCCAGCTCCTTCACATATTGGCCCGATTTCGCGAGGAAGACCATCATCAGAGGCGTGGTCCCTTGGAAGGTGGCGAATTGCAGATCCTCCTTCATGTCCTTGGTGCGGAAGAAGCTGAGCTGGATGATCTCGCCGAGGGCGTTGCGCACCTCGGCGAGAGCGAGGGAGACGTTGCCCTCGTTCAAGGCGGAGATGTCGGGGGCCACGCCGACCGGTTCGAGGCCGCAGAGGATGAAGGTGCCCGCCGTGGGGAACAGGTGGAAGGCGTGGAGGATGTCGGGCCCGCTGAAAAGGTAACGCACCGTCGCCCCGGGCGGCTGGGCCGGGGTCACCTCCGTGGCCGACCACTCGGCCATGGGGGAGAGGACGCGCTCGTGGTGGCTCGCGAAGCTCTTGCCGAACTGGCTCACATGGCCCCGCCACGCGGCGGTCTGGGTGAGGGGATGGTCGGGGCGGTTCGGCAATTCCTCGCCCGCGAGGAAGGCGGCGGCGTCGTTGATCTCGGCGAGTTTCGGATCAGGCTCCTGCGCCGCGAGGGGGAGGGTCGGGAGCAGGGAGAGAAGGAGGAGCGGGACGGGCTTCATGATGGGACGGAACGGCGGCACTATGGATCGCGGGGAAGGGGGGCACGGTCAAGGGAGGATTGCGCGGGCAGGCTCCATGAAGGAGAATCGGGGTTCCCGGAAACCGCCCCGATGAAGCCGCCACCACGCCTGAAGCTGAGCCTGAAACCCGCCGCCGAATCCGTCGTGCGGGGGGGCCATCCTTGGATCTATTCCGACAGCATCCGTTCGCAGAACCGCGAGGGCGAGGCGGGCGAACTCGCCGTGGTCTACGACCGCCGCGACCGCTTTCTCGCCATCGGCTTCTACGACCCCGATTCCCCGCTGCGGGTGCGCGTCCTCCACCGGGGCAAGCCCGCCGCCATCGACGCGGCCTTCTGGCGCTCGCGCCTCGACGAAGCCCTCGCGTGGCGCGAGACCCTGACAGACGCCCAAACCAACGGGTTCCGCCTCGTCAACGGCGAGAGCGACGGCTGGCCCGGACTCGTCCTCGACCGCTACGCCGACACCTTGGTGCTGAAACTCTACGCGGTGGCATGGTTGGAACTCCTCCCGATGCTGCGGGAGCTGCTCGTCGAAACCTTGCGTCCCGGCAGGATCGTCCTGCGGCTCAGCCGGAACCTCCTCGCGAAATCCGGCGGGTTGGAGGACGGGGCCATCCTTTACGGCCCACCTCTCGACGGCCCCGTCGTCTTCCTCGAATCGGGTCTGCGCTTCGAGGCCGAGGTTCTCCGCGGGCAGAAGACCGGCTTCTTCCTCGACCAGCACGAGAATCGGCGGCGCGTCGAGACGCTCGCTCGCGGGGCGGAGGTGCTGAACGCCTTCAGCTTCTCCGGCGGCTTCTCGCTATACGCGGCTCGGGGCGGGGCGAAATCCGTCACCGACCTCGATCTCAGCGCCCACGCCCTCGAATCGGCGAAGCGGAATTTCGACCTCAACCGTGGCGATCCGCGCGTCGCCGCCTGCCGCCACGAGACCGTCCAAGCCGATGCCTTCGTGTGGCTGGAGCAGGCCAAAGCCGCCTCCTTCGATCTCGTCGTCGTCGATCCGCCTTCGCTCGCCAAACGCGAGTCCGAGCGACACCGCGCCATTCAGGCCTACGGAAAGCTCAATGCCGCCGCCCTCCGCCTCCTCCGCCCACGCGGTGTTCTCGTGGCCGCCTCCTGTTCGGCGCATGTCAGCGGGGAGGAGTTTTTCGGCGCGGTGCGCATGGCGGCGCGGAGCTCGGGACGTCGGTTCGAGGAGTTGGAGGTCACTTCCCATGCCGTCGACCATCCCGCGACCTTTCCCGAGGCGCGGTATTTGAAGTGCCTTTTTCTGCGGATTGGGTGATGGGTTTGGACTTCCTACTCTTCCTCCTCCTCGTACTCCTACTCGACGGGTTTTGAGTAGGAGTACGAGGAGGAGGAAGAGTAGGAGGAGAACCTCACCGCAAACCCGCAGACCGCAGACGCTCGTCCACCCAAGCCGCCTCCTCGCCTTCGAAGGGAGGATATGGCTGTAGTGCGGCCCGTCTCGTAAACACGATCAACGAAGGGCTGCAAATAGCGGTAGACCTCGGCGATGCGAGGCTGCTCGTAGAACCGGTCCGGCCTCGGCGAGTCGGCTCTACAGGGCCGAACACTGGATCAAGCTCCGTCCCACTTGCTGTAGATGCTCACCTTCGTCCCGGGGGCGGTGTTGTCGAAGATGATCGCCGCCGCCTCCATGGGAAGGCGGACGCAACCGGCTGAGGCGGGGTATCCGGGAACGATCCCGGCGTGGACGCCGTAGACGCTCCCGCCAAGGCGCATCCAGTAAGGCATCTGGACGCCGTAGATCGACGAGACTTTCCCGTTGCGGACGCGTTGGCCCATCGAGAAGGTGCCACGCGGCGTGTGCTTGCCGGCGCGGGCGGTGGAAACGGGGGTGTTGACGGCGACCTTGCCGTCCACGAGCAGGTAGCCGCGCTGGTCGGCGATGTCGATGACGAGGCGGGTGTTGCGTTTGTTGCTTTGGGAAAGCACGAAGTGGTTGACGCGGGCTCCGCTCTTATGCCGCTGGACCTTCGGCCTCGCGGAGAAACTGCGCTTGAAAAAGTCCCCTTGGCGCACGGCGGCAGCGGCTTGGTCGCGGCTGCCCCCGGTGGAATTGCAGGAGCTCAAGGCCAGCGCTCCGAACACGAGGCAAAGCGGGAGGCAGTGGGCAAGGATTCTGTTATTCATGGTCGATCTGGCGGTGTCGGGCGTCGATGGTTGCTTGGATGATGGGGGTTGGAAAGGGTTCAGCCGCCGTGGTCCGACCGCTCCTGCGCGGAAGGCAGCTCGCGCTCGGGGTTCGTCTCGGCCCCGTAGTCGAGGCCTTCGAGGCCGAAGCCGAAAAGCCGGAGGAACTCGCTCTTGTAGCCGGCGAAGTCCGAAATCTCGGAGAGGCTTTCCGTGGCGACGGTCTCCCACGCCGCCGCGACCTCGGCTTGGACGTCCTCGCGCATCTCCCAGTCGTCGATGCGGATGCGACCGCGCCCGTCGAGCGCCGGAGCGCCTCCGCTGGCGAGGTGGTCGGCGAAGAGCCGCTGGATTTGCTCGATGCAGCCTTCGTGCAGACCCTTCTCCTTCATCACCTTGTAGAGCAGGGAGATGTAGAGCGGCACCACGGGGATGGCCGAACTGGCCTGGGTGACGAGGGCCTTGTTCACCGAGACCCAAGCGCTGCCAGGGCCGAAACGCCCGTTGATCCGCGCGGCGGACTCCTCCAAGTGCTCCTTGGCCCGGCCGATGGTGCCGTTGGTGTAGATCGGATAAGTCAGGTCGGGGCCGATGTAGGAGTAGGCCACGGTGGTGAAGCCTTCGGCCATTGCCCCGGCGTCCGCGAGGGCCTCGATCCAGAGTTCCCAATCCTCCCCGCCCATCACTTTCACGGTGTGGGCGATCTCCTCCTCGTTCGCGGGCTCGATGGTCACGGAGTTCACCTCCGCCGTGTCGGTGTTCAGGTTCTTCTGCGAGTAGGCCGCGCCGATGGGCTTGAGGACGGACTTGTAAACCTCGCCGCTTTCGGGATCGGTGCGGCGGGGCGAGGCGAGACTGTAGACGACGCAATCGACCTGGCCGAGATCCTCCCGGATCGCGGCGACGACGGCTTCCTTCATCTCCTTGGAAAAGGCGTCGCCATTGAAGCTCCGCGCGTAGAACCCGGCCTCGGCGGCGGCCTCCTCGAAGGCGACCGAATTGTACCAGCCGGCGCTGCCGGTCTTGCTCTCCGTCCCCGGTTTCTCGAAAAAGACGCCGACGGTCGCGGCGCCACCGCCGAAGGCGGGCACGATGCGCGAGGCGAGGCCGTAGCCGGTGGAGGCTCCGACGACGAGCACCTTCTTCGGAGAATGCGGGAGCGGTCCGCGGCTCTTCACATAGTCGATCTGCGAACACACGTTCGCGGCGCAACCATCGGGATGGGCCGTGGTGCAAATGAAACCTCGGATCTTCGGCGCGACAATCATCAACGAAACAGGATAGGTTCAGGGATAGCAGTGCGGGCGGGAAAAACAACCGCTTTGTCGCGCCATCCGTGAAAAGAAACGGAACTGGAGCCACCGCTTGCGGACCGCCAGCCTTGAAGTGCGCGGACTTGCTCCAACTTTTGTCAGCTCCGTCGTCCCGAGGCAGTCCGGCGAGGCCATCGGCCTCGCACCAGTGTCGCGGAGACGTGCGAATGGCCGCGCGGAACTTCCCCAAAAAAGAAACGGACCCGCGCCACTCAAGGAGCGGCGGCGGACCCGGAAGGGAGCGCGTGAAGCGCGGAGGAAGGAATCTCACTTCAACTCGGCGGCGTGGAAGATGGCCCAGTCGTCGAGGTTGTTGAGGTTCACGGCATCCTTGATGGTGCCGTCGTCGTCGCGCCCGGCGGAAGCGAGGATCTCCGCGCGGGTGCCGTCGGCGTGGATGTAACCCTTGATCGCCGCGTTCAGTTTGTCCACGGCGTCCTGGTCGAGGGAGCCGCCCTTCTGCTCGAGGATCCAGTTCTCCAACTCGATGTAGGAGGGCTTGGCGCTGTTGATGAAGGACTCGAAGGCTCCTTTGTCGATGCCGAGGCCGTCGAGGACCATTTGGTCGTAGCCCGCGCCGATGGCCGGGTAGTCGGAGTGCAGCTTGCCAGCGGCTCCGAGCGAGGCCTTGAGCCAAAGGCGGGGCAGGTGGAGGACGCCGAGCGGGCCGGCCGTGCCGGAGCTGATGAGGGGAACGATGTTGCTCATGTGGGTTTCAGTCGGATTGAGTTTTGGGATCGCGACGGGGACTTCCCCGCCTGTGCGAGAGCGAAGAGACTAGAGGGATGCGGCGGGCCGCGCAATCAAATTCGCCGCCTGATCCCGTGACGGCGGTGGTGAATTTTTTTCGTAAGGCTCGATGGGGTGGTCGGGGTGGTCGGGTGGCCATGGAAGGCGGAATCTGTCGCCGAGGCCAGTGGCCTTGGTCGGACGGGAACGGCGACGGCGACCAGTTGCGGGTTGACTGCCGCCGCGATTCCCGTTCATTCCCGGTCTTCATGGGATCCACCTTCGGCCACCTCTTCCGTCTTTCCACTTGGGGCGAATCCCACGGCGGAGGTGTCGGCGTGGTCGTGGACGGCTGCCCTCCGCTCGTCGCCTTGAGCGAAGCCGACATCCAAGCCGATCTCGACCGCCGCCGCCCCGGCCAGAGCGAGATCACGACGCCGCGCAACGAGGCCGACGAGGCCGAGATCCTCTCCGGCACCTTCGAGGGACTCACCCTCGGCACTCCCATCGCCGTGCTCGTGCGCAACAAGGACCACCGTCCCGAGGCCTATTCGGAGATGGCGGAGAAATTCCGCCCCTCCCACGCCGACTACACCTACCAGGCGAAATACGGCATCCGCAACTGGCAGGGCGGGGGCCGCTCCAGCGCCCGCGAGACCATCGGACGGGTCGCGGCGGCGGCCATCGCGAAAAAGGTCATCGCCGCACAATTCGCCCCCGATCTGGAGATCCTGCCCTACGTCGAATCCATCGGCCCGTTGCGGGCGCAGGTCGATCCGGCCACGGTGACCCGCGAAACGATCGAGTCGAACATCGTCCGCACCGGCGATCCCGATTCGGTCGAGGCCATGGTCGATCTCATCAAGAAGGTCCGCGGCGAGGGCAACTCCGTCGGCGGAGTCGTCGCCTGCGTGATCCGAAACGTCCCCGTCGGCTTGGGGATGCCCGTCTTCGACCGGCTTGAGGCCGACCTCGCGAAAGGAATGTTGAGCCTGCCCGCGACCAAGGGCTTCGAGATCGGCTCGGGCTTCGCCGGCACGGAGATGACGGGCCGCGAGCACAACGACGCCTTCCGCATGAGAGAGGGCCGCGTCCGTACCGTGACGAACCGCTCCGGCGGCGTGCAGGGCGGGATCAGCAACGGCGAGGACCTTTTCTTCCGCGTCGCCTTCAAGCCCACCGCGACGATCATGACGGCGCAGGACACCGTCTCCACCGCTTGGGAGGACACCGAACTGAAAGGCCGGGGCCGCCACGACGCCTGCGTCCTGCCCCGCGCCGTGCCCATGGTCGAGGCCATGGCCGCGCTCGTCCTCGTCGACCACATGCTGCGGCAGCGCGCCTTGAAAGGCGGCTGAAATCCGAAGCCCTTCCCGTGACCCATGCCCCGTGACTCCCACCCGTGACCCATGGACTACGCCCCGGTTCTCATCGCCATCTTCTTCATCGCCTTCGCCTACGCCGTCGCGTCGAGCAAAGGCGTCGTCGGAATCCTCGCTTCCGGTCTGGCGCTGGCGGCGGCAACGGCCACCCTCCTCGCGGGTTTCGAATTCCTGCCCGGCCTCGCCAAGACCTGGCTCGACATCAGCACGACGTGGCGCTTCACCCTGGGGGTGGCGGCGGGCGCGGCCTCCGTCGTCTTCCTCGCCTCCCGCATCGTCCTCGCCTTCATCCTGAAACGCCTCTTCAACCGCGACGGCTGGCTCCATCCCCTCTGCGACGGCACTGGCGGCGGCATCCTCTCGCTGGGGCCGAGCCTCGTCACCGTCTTCCTCCTCTTCACCTGCATCCGTGCCGCCGGGACGGTGCAGGAGTTGAACTACATCGACTCCCTCGCCCGCGAGGGCATCCGGAGCATGGGCGGGAGCATCCCGTCCTACCCGATCTCCGCTACCTGGCGGAACGCGATCGAGCGGCTCCCCTTCCTCGCCCCCGCCCTCGACGCGACCGACCCCTTCAGCCGCCGCCCCGCGCGGAACGCCGCCGCCTTCGTCCTCGCGCACGACGGCGTCGCGCTGCGCAACCACCTCGTCGCACAGCCCGGTTCGGGGGTGTTGATGGACTCGCCGAAATGGCAGGAGCTCGTCGCCGATCCCGAAGTCGCTGACGCCCTCGCGAAGCTGGACCGCGTCGCCCTCGTCACTTCGCCAGCCGTGCGGGTGGCAGCGGAAGATCCCGCTCGGCGCCGGGATTTGACCTCCGTCGTCTTGGAACCCGCCATCAAAAGCTTCGTCGATTCCTTGAAATCCGAACCCGCGCCCGAACCTGCGGACGACTTCTGAACTCCCCTTTCCTTCGATGCCCTCCACCGACTACCTCGCCAGCATCGGCCTCGAAGTCCACGTCCAGCTCAAGACCGAGAGCAAGATGTTCTGCGGTTGCGCGGTGCGTTTCGGCGAGCCGCCCAACACCCTGACCTGCCCGACCTGCCTCGGTCTGCCAGGAGCCCTGCCCAAGCTCAACGCTGGGGCCATCGAGCGCACCGTCCTCGCCGGGCAGTTGCTGGGATGCTCCACCCCCGAGGTCGTGAAGTGGGACCGCAAGAACTACTTCTACCCGGACATGCCGAAGAACTACCAGATCTCGCAGTACGACCTGCCCCTCTGCCTCGGCGGAGCCGTGCCGCTCTACGAACTGGCCTATCCGAAGGATGCGCAGAAGGACATCGCCAACCCTGGCAAGGCGGTGCGCCTCACCCGCATCCACCTCGAGGAGGACGTGGCCAAATCGACGCACCACGCCGCCTTCACCTCCATCGACTTCAACCGCGCTGGCACGCCCCTGATGGAGATCGTCTCCGAGCCGGACATCGACTCGCCCGAGGAAGCCGTCGCCTACCTGAACTCCCTGCGGCAGATCCTCGTCTACAGCGGGGTCTCCGACGCCGACATGGAGAAGGGCCAGATGCGCTGCGACGTGAACATCTCCGTCCGTCCACGCGGCCAAGAGCAGCTCGGCACGAAGATCGAGTTGAAAAATCTGAACTCCGTCTCCGCTGTGCGGCGCGCCATCCATCATGAAATCGGCCGCCAGATCGAGGAGATCGAAGCCGGGCGCCCCATCCGTCAGGCGACCTGGCGCTGGAACGACGAGGTCGGCCAGACCGAGTTGATGCGCCTGAAGGAGGACGCCCACGACTATCGCTACTTCCCCGATCCCGACCTGCTCCCAGTGCGCACCCCGGCCATCCTCGCCCGCGTCCGCGAGCACCTGCCCGAGCTGCCGCACGAGAAGGTGGCCCGCTTCGAATCGCAATACCAGATCACCCACTACGACGCCTCCGTCCTCGCCTCCGACCGCGCCCTCGCCGACTGGTACGAGTCCGCCGCGGCCGGTTCCCCGGTCCCGAAGAAAGTGGCGAACTGGGTCATCAACAACCTCCTCGCGGAACTGAACGGGCGCGGTCTCGGCATCGCCGAATGCCCCGTGACCGCCCCCGCCCTCGCCGAACTCGTCGATCTCGTCGAGTCGGGGAAGGTCTCGAACCACCAAGGCAAGGAGATTTTCGCCCACCTCTTCGAACATCCCGGCGAATCGCCCGCCGCCGTGGCGAAGGCGAAAGGCTTCGAACCCGCCGACTCGGGCGAGATCGAGGGCTTCGTCGACCAGGTGATCGCCGCGAACCCCGGTCCCGTCGGGGAGGTGAAAGGCGGCAACGACAAGGCCGCGAACTTCCTCGTCGGCCAAGTCATGAAGCTCAGCAAGGGCAAGGCGAATCCGAAGCAGGTGACGGAGCTGGTGCTGGGGCGGATTCGGGGCGCGTAGGGCGCATCCAATCCGGCTTTTTCGCAGGGCTTACGCATGAACCATCGGCCCGCTTTGTCTGCGGAGCCTCGTAGCGAAGTTCGTGAGAACTTCGGCGAGCGTCCCTTGGGCTTCGGAAGGGAGAAGTTCTCACGAATTTCTCTACCAGAACCATCGGCCCGCTTTGTCTGCGGAGCCTCGTAGCGAAGTTCGTGAGAACTTC